>OQVT01000057.1_pt1 | contig 39243 bp, 26 predicted proteins | sample 1691561 | NCBI WGS metagenome assembly OQVT01 (sample SAMN03418260, study PRJEB22391) | human gut metagenome | biome: human-gut; feature: organic feature; material: feces | host: Homo sapiens | place: Tanzania | collected 2013-01 | reverse complement strand
GGGCGAGGCCGTCGCGGACACCGTGCGCGTCGTCAGCTGCTACAGCGACATCATCGCCATGCGCCATCCCAAGGAGGGCGCGCCGCTGGTCGCGTCCATGCACGCGCAGGTTTTCTTCCTCGGCATTAATAATAGCCGTTTTACAATGGGAGATAAACTCTTTAAAATATCCTTGTAAAATATTGATTTCTTTGTGGTCTTTTTGCAGATTTAAGCAAAGGCCCAAATGAGGATGGTATTTGACAATAGAGCCGTCGCTTTCGTCGGCTTCAATTACTAAAATATCGGACTCACCTTTATACACATTCCCAAAAACGCCCTGCTCTTTTTGCAAGGAAAGAATAGCCGCACCCGTAATGACGGACGGGCTCAACCCCGCAAACGCCAAAATATCATACACCATGGCGGTGGTGGTGCTTTTGCCGCTGGTGCCGGAAACCGCCACCGTTTTGTGGGTGGCAACGTGTTTGGCTAGCAGTTCCGAGCGGTGCATAATTTGAATACCCAGTTGTTTGGCTTTTTTAATTTCCGGGTTGTCGTCTTCAATGGCGGAAGAAAGGACTACCAGTTCGGTCTTTTCGTCAATGCCGCTGCCGTCTTGGGCATAGAGGGAAATACCTAATTTTTTTGTATATACCACTTTGTATTTTTCCACTTTTTCTTATATTTGTATGATTCGCTTACGAATTGGCCTCAGATGCTGTACAGAGGTCGTTTAGTGGTGTATTTTATTATTTTTTTTTCACATATGAAACATTACTGCTTGCACGCTATTTTACTAGCGTCCCTGGCACTTGTCGCTTGTAAAAAGGACAACCCAGTTACCCCTGGAACTCCGGGCACAGATCCGGTTACTCCTACTACCCCTATCCCAGAGGCTGACCTCCAGTTGGATATGGACCGTACCACGAAGGTACTTTACTATGGTGACCGTAAGACCGAAGGCGTCTACAACTATTTCCTCGGACTTGGTGACATGGAGTTCATTAAGGATAACGAAGGCGATGACGCCGCTCCGACTGGCGGACACATCATTTTCTTCGACATTTACGCTTCTGAAGGCACGGAATCTTATGAAGATGCAGTTCTTCCTGACGGAAAGTATACTCTAGCAGCCGATAACGCAGTAGGAACGCTTAACGACTATTACACCCGTATGCAGATTAACGTAGACGGTAAGCAGACGAGCGTTGATTTTACTGAAGGCTATCTTCAGGTCGAGACTTCCGCTAAGGGTAAGCTCCTCACGGCCCTCTTTACCTTGAAGGACGGCTCTACGGTGAGCTGCCGCTATGAAGGTCCGCTCGTATTCGGCGACCCTAATGCCGGCTCAGAGCCTATCGAGCAGATCCCTGAACTCTCAGATAATATAGATGCTAGATTTACTTATGCCTTAGGTATTTACTATGGTGACACCTATGGCACGAGTATGGACAATTACACTGTTTCACTCACATCGCAGACTCTCGACGAAGATGGATTCCCTACCACGGGAGGCGCTTGGATAGACCTCTCTTTCTACCTCACTGCCGGTTCCTTCATCTACCTCGAGCCTGGCGTGTATAATGTCGTAGACACCTACGAATCCGGAACCGTAGAGCCTGGCTTTAGCCTTTTAGGCCAATTCTTCGGCTCGTCTGCTGCATTCGTGGATGCCGATGGTAACACCCTTTCGGAGAGCCCTATAGCTTCTGGAACAGTTACCGTTAGCGAATTTGGATCATTCGGCTACAAGATCGAGCTCGATGTTGTGACCGATAACGGCAAGACCGTAAAGGGCACCTTCGAAGGCGAGATTGACTTCGAGGACCAATCCCCTGCAGAAGAGCCTAATACCACACTTACCGGTGACTACACCCTGAATCTTCCTGCCGAGACCACTAAGGCCTCTCTTAGATACTACGGAGACTATTACGAAGTAGGCTTGGCTACCTGGTTCCTCTCTCTCGAGAATCCTACGGGCGATGCCATCGACATCGAACTCCTTACTGAAAAGACTTCTACCACGGAGATTCCTATCCCTGAGAAGCAATATAATATGAGCGTCGATAACCAGACCGCCGGTTTCGTGAAGGGCGAGTCTTCTCCTGCTGGCCAATCAGGTACTTGGTACTGGGATCTTTCTTCTAAAGATGCCGATGGCTACTTCCAAGGCTATGCAGCCGCTATCGACGGCTGGGTGAAATTGGCCAAGGACGGTGACAAGACCACAGTAAGCTTCGAGTTCGTGGACGAAAAATACAATATCTTCAATGGTTCTTGGACGGGCGTAATTCCTGCCGCAGAGGATAAGAGCAGTTCGACGAGCGCAGTGTCGCCTATGGCGCGTAAGGCTCACAAATCTCAGATAAGCCTTCGCCAAAGAGCGAAATAATCACTTCAGGGCTATGTCCAGATGTACAGTAGAGTTTCTGTACAGCGGATGTAGCGTCTCTGAATAAGTTTTAGTAATACCTTGCCATTCATATTCCATTACCAGCTCCGTGGGAGGGGTAGTGGGTGTGGATGGCATTTCGTTTGGGTAGCAGTATAGGCAGATGTCAGGGTATTGGGTGTAAATGCCTATGTCATAGGGTAGAAACACCGGCTCGGTATCCATTTGCCTTAGCGGGGAGTAGCCTTGCCTTAGGAAGAGAACTGCGGCGCTGCTGCAATTTTTTAGATATATTCGGGGATTTTCCACGAGGGTGTCGTCATCGATGTATTGCGTGACGCTTCGCAGGACTACCTTACAGAGTAGCGGCGAGAGTGTCATAAGGCATTCGTCGCCGTTTATGATAGTCTCCGCTCCCATAATGGGGAATTGCGGGGTTTCGTATTTGATGTCCATCTCGAATTTGTCCCACGCATCGTAGTGGGCGAGGGCGGCATCATTGAAGGTTCCGGTAGCATTGGCCACTGCGACTATCCTGGCGGCATTTTCCGGGATGCAAAGGTGTATGCTGTCGCACTTCCCTTGGATGCTTCGGTGCGTTAGAAGCACGTCGGAATACAGAAATACGTCCAATTTTCGGATTTCGCATTCGAACGAGGCATTCGTTTCGAATCTTACTGCCAGACTGCGCATTGACGGCTTTTCTTCCGGCTCGACGTCTGGGTTTTTGTCCGGAATTTCTGGCGTTACAGCGTCGGGAGTGTCATCAGAGGGGATAAAAACACAGGCTCCGGCCAGAAATGCTGACAGGAGCGTTGTAAAAAGTCTAAATCTCATCGAAGTTTTCATAGCATATTGTTCATCATTTAGGGCAAATATAAGGAAAAGAAATGGAAAAAGGCAATTTTTGCTCTATCTATTAAGTTATGGAAAAGAATTTAAACTTAATGGGCGAAAATATCGCCAAACGTAGAATGGAATTAGGCTCTTTTCAGGGAAGACTCGTGCTTATATCTCGGCGGAAAGATGAAATAACTCGTCAAGTTCAGCGGAGCAGACGGACTCGATTTCCTCAATTATTTCAAGGTAGTAGTATAAGTAAGACGCATCGGTCTCTCTCCGGTGTTATCTGCCTTTTTGTCTTCCCTGATTCTTATTTATGGTCTCAAGTTCCTCTCCTGTGGTAAACTTGCTTTTATTCATAATGGCGCTCATCTCGTCAAACCAATCAAATTCGATGACTATTTTTAGGAATGCCTCAAGAGATATCTTTCCTTTGGTCTCAAAACGCTCAAGTGTCGGCTCCGGAATACCTGTTTTCTCGGAGAGACTACGCCTGCTCAACCCCCTGTCAAGCCTGCGCTTGCGGCAGTTTTCCGCTAAAACTGTGGCCAATCGCTCTGGATTCTTGTTGAAAATATCAAAACTGTATCTCATAATATTTTATGCAAAACCTGCAATAATTCTTAATATCACATAAAACAATATGCCATATATAATAAATTAAATCTAGTCTGGCAAACGAAGAGTGACTTTTCATTGATTGTGCTGGCTTTGGGGATAAAACTATTATCTTTGCGGTGTAAAATATGATACTAATATCAAAAATAGCACTCTAATATGATATTTGAACGTAATTATGACTACAACCGAAATTCGAAACAAGGTTTTCGCAGAACTCGATTCAAGAAATTTGGCGAACCCATCCATCAGGAAAAATGCACTGGACCGTGTACTGGATTTTATCAAAATATCTAAGTACCATGAAAATGGATCAGTGATTCTCTCGAAAGATAAACGGCAGTTCAAGCAAGATTATGAGGCTCATAAAGGTAAAGATTTGACTGGAGCAGAAAGCAGTGTCATTAACGAAATGTACAATCAGTATGGGCTATAAGGAAGGATTACAACCTGTCATCGGACCCAATCCCAGAATCCTTATTCTCGGTTCTCTGCCCGGAGACGAATCATTGAGGAAGCAGGAATATTATGGCAATCCGCGGAATATGTTCTGGGACGTGATGAGCGGTGTTCTCGGTGAGAAAGCTCCGATTCGGTATCCTGAAAGGGTTGAGTACTTGAAACGCCACGGCATTGCATTATGGGACGCTCTTCACGCAGCTGAAAGAGAAGGAAGCCTGGATGCAAATATCAAAAACGAGGAATTCAATGAGATTGCCGGGCTACTTGCAGCCAACCCGTCCATTGAAGTCATTGCCACAAACGGAGGAAAGGCCGAGAAGTCCTTCAGGAAATACATCCGCCGGAATCCTTCCGTCACCAGAAAGAGGATATGTCACTGTGCAAGCACAAGTCCGATGAGCATTTGCGCCGGATGGAATCTTGATCGGCTCATAGAGCAGTGGCGCAAAATCTTATAATTGATGAAAAAACCGGTACAAGACGAGCAACAGGAAAAGGAAACCTTAGTCGATTGGCTGAAGGGCATCGGACTTGTCGGCATTCCGCTATGGATTGTCTTATTTTTCCTTTGTTGCGTCGGCATCAGTGAGTGCTAGGACAGACACAGCAAAAATAGGCCGACACCTCCACCGTACAGAACGGAAGACATTTACCAACACCGTCCTATCGAAAATACAAGAACTGTCACAAAACGCTCCTTTGCGCCTATTCAGAGCGAGGAAAACATGATGATTGACAAATTGAACGGAGAGGATTTCTACGATTATTCCGATTACTATGACGGACTTGACGGAGAACACTCCGATATCGATTATAACGAAATCAGAGATTATTTTGAGGATTAGTCCTCAAGTCAATAGTTCGTTAATTTTATAAAAGTTACGCCACGGCGCGGACGCCGTAGAATAAAAGCTCTTTGAAATCAGTGTTAGTTAATCGCATGTTTGGGCGTTTACCGGATATTGCAATAAATCGATCCACCATTGCAGCATTGTGCAACAGGGTTTTTGTCGAGCCGACGGAATGGTTGATGTTTTCCTGCTTGGCATAAGTCCTCGCCACGTTGATGGAAGAGAGTGACATGTTGAAAGCAAACGCAAGTGTTTCCTTGTTGCGAGCCTGACAGTGAGTTAGGCCTGTGAACTGCTTCGCATCGCAGAAACGGCTGATGAGATTGAAGCCCATGGACTCCACTCCTGTGATGAAGCTCTCCTTTGAGAAGTAGGCGTCAGCCACAATGAGATTGCAGATGGATAGCAGTTGCTTGCAGTTATGTTGAAGGTCTGTTCCGCTTTGAGAAACACGGCGTCCTTGACGTCAGCATCCACAATGGAGATGCCAAGTATCTCAAGCCCTTTCTTCATCGCTGCTGCCCATTTTATGACAGGAATTTTAAGCAGCTTGTATTCACCCAGGGCGGCCCTTCAGATATCGCATACAACAACTGCAAGGAGACTCTCAAGCTTTTTGACGAAGCCGGTATCAGGTATGAATACCATGATGTTACCGGCGGTCACAGCTGGGAGACATGGAGACAGAACCTTCACGCTCTTGCGCAGAGACTCTTCAAATAGGATTATAAAGATAATCCTCATACGTCCCTAACCAAGCATTATGCCCCCAAAAAGCCATGGTGATTTTTATTTCACCATGGCTTTTTCAATAAGTTAATTATCAGTGGTTTAGATTTCTGTCTGAATGCTCTGACGGATGTCGTTTGAAGCAGAACCTACGAGGATCTCGATCTTGCCTGGCTCGAGTACCCAGCCGTTGGTCTCGTTGTCCCAGTGTGCAAGCTCGCTTAAAGGGAATTCGAGAGTCACGTTCTTGGTTTCGCCAGCCTTGAGAGCAACTCTTTCGAATGCTTCAAGCTCCTTCTCTGCACGCTCAACCTTTGAATCAAGTCTCTTCACATAAAGCTGTGCCACTTCGTCAGCTTCCATATCGCCGAGGTTCTTGATGTCGAAGCTTACCTGGATCTTGTCCTTCTTCTGCTTGCATGTAAGTGTGCCGTACTCAAATTCAACGTATGAGAGACCGTGTCCGAATGCGTACATTACAGGAACGTCCTTAGTGTCATACCATCTGTAACCTACGAGGATACCTTCTCTGTACTCTGATACAGGATCAGGGAGGCTTGCGATGTACTCCTGGATCTGCTCGCGGGTATAACCGGTAGCGTCGAGGCGGTACATGAGGGTGAAAAGGTCTTCGCCTGAGCCTTTGCCAGGGAAGCTGCCAGTTGCGTATGCAGGTGAATCCTCAAGCTTGAGAGGGAATGTGAAAGGCAGTTTTCCTGAAGGTGCGATGTCGCCGAAGAGGACTTCAGCAAGTGCTGTACCGCCTTCAAGACCGTTCCACCATCCCTGTACGATCGAAGGAGAATATGGCTCAAGGTAACGGAGGTCTGTAGGGCCGCCTGAGATCAGTACTGTAGCAACATTAGGGTTAGCCTCGTAGAGGGCCTTGATCACCTCGTTCTGTCCGCATGGGAGATCGATGTTCTTTCTGTCGCTTCCCTCAGTCTCGATAGACTTGTTGGTACCGCCGAAGAAGATCACCATGTCAGCGTCCTTTGCGAGAGCAACTGCCTCAGCAAGGAGTGCAGGATCTGCAGGCTCGTCGATAGAATTTGCAACGAGTGGATTGACAGGACCTGCCGAAGGTCTTCCCCAACCCATTCTCATCTGGTAGTTCTTGTAACCAGGTGCGTATACGACCTCGACGCCAGCCTTTTCAGCTCTTGCCTGAATACCTTCGAGAGGGCTGATTTCATAGAGAGTCTTCACGCCTGCTCCGATACCGCCGGCAGCTGTAGTGAGGACTGCGTTCTGACCGATTACAGCAATCTTCTTCACATCTTTTGCGATAGGGAGATTGCCTGCCTCGTTCTTGAGGAGGACGATAGACTTCTGTGCGATTTCGTATGCGATCTTCTGGGTCTCAGGCTGAGATGTCATGATTGTGTTTGCTACATTCTCAGGAACCGGATCGATAGCGAAACGAAGACGAAGGATTTCGCGGACCTTTGCGTCAACTACAGCCTCGTCAAGAGCGCCGTTTCTTACTGAGTCGATGAGTGCCTGCCCGAAATAGTTGTCACCTGTCATCTGTACGCAGAGTCCGCCGAGAGCCGCACCCATTGTGCTGTGGGTTCCGCCCCAGTCTGAAACTGTCATACCCTTGAATCCCCACTCGTCGCGGAGGATCTCGTTATTGAGGTGTGCATTCTCAGAGCAGTAGAATCCGTTTACCTTGTTGTATGCAGGCATAACGCACATTGCACCACCTTCCTTGATGGCAGCTTCAAAAGGCTTTAGGTAGATCTCGCGCATTGTACGCTCGTCAGCGATCACGTCAACGCTCCCGCGGTCAGTCTCCTGGTTGTTGAGGGCGTAGTGCTTGAGGCAGACTGCTGTACCGGCGTCCTGTGAACCCTTTGTGTATTCGACAGAAAGTCTTGCACTGAGAACAGGGTCCTCGCTGAGGTACTCGTATGTACGTCCGCCTACAGGAAGACGCTGGATGTTGATTGCAGGACCGAGGATGATGTCCTTTCCTCTGAGACGTCCTTCCTTACCCATCGCCCATCCGTTCTTGTAGGCCATCTCCTTTGACCATGTAGCTGCTAGTGCAGAACCGGTAGGGAAGTAGGTCGCTGAGTCGAGAGTCCATCCGAGAGAGCGGAATCCGTCGCCGTTCTCCTCTCTGATACCGAAAGGTCCGTCTGTGTACTTGATGTCCTGGATTCCAAGGCGTGGAACTCCCTCTGAAGACATGTTTGTCTTGCTATGGAGCATCTCCACCTTCTCCTCAAGAGTCATCTGTGCGATGATTTTGTTGATCTTCTTGTCATTGACAGTAAGTCTGTCTTGAGGAGACAGACTTGCGCAGCCTGCAGCCAAAATAAGCAGTGCCGCAGAATAAAGATACTTTTTCATGAAAATGCAGTTAGTGATTAATTTGATTCTCAAATATACATCCGTTTGCGGACTTTATCAAGCCGATGAACAAATCTGAAACATATATGAACGCACACATAAAAATTCATTTTCATAATTGATTAAATTTGTACCTGTGTCATCGTGAAATATGAAATTCACATAAATACAATAGCATCATGAAAAGAATCTTTCTGCCATTGTTCCTTCTGGTCCTGGCTTCATGTGCCAGTCCGAAATGGAGCGAAATCTCAACAGATGACGGTTTTAATGTCATCACTCAAAAGAAGGGACAGACCCTTGGGTATTCGTCGGCCTCCGGAGTCGCTATCCTCGAGGACAAAGGCTATGCCTTCAAGGACATGAATCGAAACGGGGTGCTGGATCCGTATGAAGACTGGCGCCTGCCGGCTGCGGAACGAGCAGCCGATCTAGCCCAGAGGCTCTCGATAGAAGAGATTGCCGGTATGATGCTTTACAGTTCGCATCAGTCTGTGCCTTCCGGTGGCGGAATGTTTGGCGGTGCTACATATGAGGGCAAGCCTTATGCCCAGAGCGGGGCACGAGCTTCTGACCTGTCTGATGCTCAGAAGAAGTTCCTTACAGATGACAACCTCAGAGCAGTTCTTGTCACTACGGTGGAGTCTCCGGCAGTGGCGGCACGTTGGAACAACAACATGCAGATGCTTGTCGAAGGAATGGGACACGGAGTGCCGGTAAACATATCTTCTGACCCTCGCCACGAGACATCTGCGACAGCTGAGTATAATTATGGTGCTGGCGGCGAGATATCTCATTGGCCTACATCACTCGGTCTTGCAGCTACCTTTGATCCTGCTCTGGTAGAGGAGTTCGGTCAGATCGCTTCACAGGAATATCGTGCACTGGGTATCGCTACTGCACTTTCCCCACAGATCGATCTTGCGACTGAGCCCCGCTGGACACGTTTCTACGGCACATTCGGTGAAAGTCCGGAACTTGATACGGATATGGCCCGCGCATATGTGGACGGTTTCCAGACCAGTACAGGCAAGGCCGAGATTGCAGACGGATGGGGTTACAACAGTGTGAACGCAATGGTGAAGCATTGGCCGAGCGGCGGACCTGAGGAAGGTGGTCGTGATGCCCATTATAATTATGGTAAGTATGCCGTATACCCTGGCGGAGCATTCGAAACCCATCTCAAGCCGTTCACTGAAGGAGCATTCAAGCTCAATGGAGCCACAGGCATGGCATCGGCCGTAATGCCTTACTATACTATCTCTACAGGTGTCGACCCATCAGGCAAGAACGTAGGCAACAGTTTCAGTAAGTACATCATCACTGACCTCCTCCGTGAGAAGTATGGCTATGACGGTGTTGTCTGCACAGACTGGAACATCACATATGACAACGCCGGAATCGACAAGTTCGACGGAAAGTGCTGGGGTGTAGAAGAATTTACTGTTGCACAGAGACATTATGAGTGTCTTAAGGCTGGTGTGGACCAGTTCGGTGGAAACAATGACAAGGGGCCGGTTCTTGAGGCATACGAGATGTGGGTGGCAGAGTTCGGTCAGGAGTCTGCTGATGAACGTTTCAGAGAGTCAGCAAGGCGTCTTCTCATGAACTCTTTCCGTACAGGTCTCTTCGAGAATCCTTACCTTGAGCCTGCCGTATCAGCAGAGACCGTCGGTAAGCCTGAGTTCATGGAGAAGGGATATCAGGCGCAGTTGAAGTCTGTCGTGATGGTCAAGAATTCCGGAGATGTCCTTCCTGTTAAAATTGCCGATAAGCCTAAGGTTTATGTTCCTCAGAGATATTTCCCTCAGATGGTGAATTTCTTCGGAATGGTTACTCCTGAGAGATGGGAGGAGACATTTGCTACAGAACTGCTTGAGAAGTATTACGAGCCAGTGTCAGACCCTGCAGAGGCAGATTTTGCCATTGTTGTGATTGATGCTCCGACATCAGGAACAGGATACAGCGCAGAGGATGTGAAGAATGGAGGCAACGGATACATTCCTATCAGCCTTCAGTATAGCGATTATACTGCAAATCATGCCCGTGAGGTATCTCTCGCAGGTGGTGACCGTCTTGAGAAGTCTGCAAACCGTTCTTATAAGGGTAAGTCTATCAAGACTGCCAACAAGGCTGATCTTCAGACTGTTATAGATACCAAGAAGGCGATGGGCTTGAAGCCGGTGATTACAATCGTAAGTACAGGAAAACCTTTCGTTCCTGAGTTTGAGTCATACTCAGATGCTATCCTGGTGAGCTTCGGATGCCAGAACCAGGCGATTCTGGATCTGATAAGTGGAGCCTTCGAACCTTCAGCCCTCCTTCCTATGCAGATTCCTGCCGACATGAAGACTGTCGAGCTCCAGAAAGAAGATGTACCTTTCGACATGGAATGTTATGTCGATGCAGATGGTAATGCATACGACTTTGCATTTGGCCTGAACTGGTCAGGCCGTATAGAAGATGAACGTGTAAGGAAGTATGCCCGTTGATCATTTTCTGTAATCCGACGGTGACTGTCCTATTATATGCTCTCCAGTGGATGAATGCTTTTCCCTTGGAGCGTTTATCCGTATATGGAAGTCGAAGAAGTCAAGTATCAGAGTGCGCATCACGCTGAAAGTTCATCATAAAGGCGGCTGCCAGGCTTGTGCCCATAACTTTAAGTGCATTAATTTCACATTTAGCCTTTCTGCCGCCTATAATGCCTGGCCTGATATTAAAGAGCAGGATAGATGTGTTTCCAGATGAGATTGAGTTCGGCCTGCATATCCTGGATGTGTGCTGTGGTCACTACTACGGCATTCTTTTCAGGAATGACAAGGATGTACTGACCGTTTGCACCGTCTGCCCGGAATGAGTTGTACCTGCTCCTCCACATCTGATAGCCATAGCCCTGAAGCCAGTCGCTTGTCTTAGCGAATTTCCTGAATTTGTCTGCATCATCTGAATTCAAACCGGCAGGAACACAAGGCACCTGTGCCGATGAAGCAGCTTCAATCCATTCGGCAGGAACGACCTGGCAGCCGTTGAACTGACCTTTCTGGAGGAGCATCAGACCCATCTTGGCCAGATCTTCCGTCTTGAGGAAAAGCCCCCATCCACCGGTGTTGATGCCTTCGTGAGACTCGAGCCAGCTTACATTGTTGATTCCCAACGGTCTGAAAAGGCGTGGGTAAAGATAGTCGGCGAGCTTTTCGCCTGTCCTCTTCTGTACGATAGCAGAAAGAACGTATGTTCCCAGGCTGTTGTAGCAGAACAATGTACCTGGCTTATGTGTCACAGGGTGCTCCATAAAGAATCTGATCCAGCTGCTGTCCTTGACTTCCCAGCTCTTGTGTGTAGGATCGGTAGAATGTCCGCAGCTCATCGTCAGCAGATGTTCCACCGTGATCTCCTTGAGGTATTCGGAAGGATTCTCAGGGCAGTGCTCAGGGAAGATGTCCACCAGCTTCTCGTCCAATGCCAGTCTGCCTTCGGAAATGGCAAGACCGACTGCCATCGATGTGAATGTCTTGCTGACTGAGTTGAGGATGTGCGGAGTGTCCTCCTTACCTTCGCTCATCCACTTCTCATATATTACTTTCCCATCCTTGATGATCATAACGCTGTGCAGATCCTGACCGGCCTTTTCTACTGCTGCAAGATATTTTTCAGCAGCTTTTGTCATTTTGGCAGATGCTTTACCACGTGGAAGAGACTTGGTGAGGGTATTTATGTCTATGAGTTTTATTCCTCTTTTCCGGATTGCCTTATTGACCTCAGAATTCTTCAGAAAGTCTGTAACTCCCTGACGGTCAACGGCCACATCCTCGTAGCCTACGTGCATTACGGTCTGCATCTCAGAATCGTTGTATGCAGGATGATCCACGAACATATATCTCTTGCCTTTCTCAAGTTTGTCCAGCATCTTGATAAAGCTTGCAATCTTTTCTTCAGCAGTAGCTTTCGGGCCATCATAGCCTACATATTCAAAGTCATATTGTTCGAATGCATCGAAACGGTCCACGGAAGGGAGATTATATTCTTTGGACAGTTTCTGTACGAGGGCATTGACTTCAGGACTGTAAGCTGTCGACATCATATGGCCGGAGATGTGTGTGATCTGAGGAATGTTTTTTAGAGCAAGCTCGATCTGTGCGCGGAACTCCTTCTCGATTTCCTTTATGTCAAACTTCGATGCGTTTTCCATTACGGACTGTCCCGGATATGCTGGATTCGGTCCCATCATCGGGAAGAAATAGCCGTTCTCATCCACCAGAGTAGGACAGTCTGTGAGGGGACGCCATTTTACGTTTTCCCATTCACTGGTGATGGCAAGATGTATTCCCACGTCAAGTCCCGGATTTTCCTTCAGCATCTTCACTGCCTCCGGGAACCAGGCTCCCACGGCAAGCACCTCGACAGATTTGGCTATGCCGTTCTGATAGGTGTCGATACTGGCTGTATTTACGGAATGCAGCGCTCCCATATCATCGATTCTGATGACAAGTTCCTGAGCGAACAATGCTGCGCCCCATAGCAGGGACGCAGCAATGATGATAAAGCGTTTCATAATGTATTACTTCTGAAGTGTCAGTTCATTTATAAGCTGAGCCGGAGCGAGGACATTGTTTACCTTCCAGCTTTCTGCCTTCTTGAGCTTGTATACGCTAGTGCCGCGGATGTCGGCTGCATTTGCACCGAACATTACCTTATAGGTACCGGCTGCAGTCTCCCAAGCTGAGTTCGCTTCGTTGAATGACGCTAGAGTATATCTGCATACATCGATTGTGAGGGTCTGGGACTCGCCAGGAGCAAGTTCCTTGGTCTTTGCAAAGCCCTTGAGCTCGAATGCAGGCTTCTCAAGGCCTCCTGCAGGAGCTGCGACATAAAGCTGTACGGACTCCTTACCTGCGACAGCACCGGTGTTCTTCACTGTGATTGTAGCTGTGAATCCCTTGTCTGTTGCCTTCACAACAGGCTTGCTGTACTCGAAAGTGGTGTAAGATTTTCCATATCCGAAAGGATAGGATACTGGTGCACCAGCTGTCTGGAAATATCTGTAGCCTACGTAGATGCCTTCGTTGTATTCCGTATAGTCCACGCATCTCTGCTGCTTCTTCTTGCCGCCCCAGAGGAAGTCCCACTCGCCCCTCTGTACGTTCTTATGGCAGTAAGGGAAGTTTGCGGAAGACGGTATGTCAAGATAGCTTACAGGGAAGGTCATAGGAAGTTTACCTGAAGGGTTTGCCTTTCCGCAGAGGATGTCTGCAACGGCATATCCACCCTCCTGTCCCGGAGTCCAGGCAAGGAGGATTGCATCCGGAATATGCTTCCACGATGCAGTCTCGATCACTCCTCCGATGTTGAGGACCACTACGAACTGCTTTCCTGCTGCGTGATACACGTCTGCAAGCGTCTGGATGAGCTCGCGCTCCTGTCCGGTGAGTGTCCAGTCTCCGTCGAGTGCATAGCGATCTCCACCTTCACCTGCATTTCTTGAAAGTGTGAAGATGGCGATGTCTGTCACAGGCTCCATCTTTTCGATAAACTCTCGGCTTACAGCCATTTCAGATATTACAGGATCACCGAGGAGGATGCCGCCTGCTCCATTGTTCTTGAGTGAAGTCTTTGAGTAGGTGATATACTGCTCATACCATTTCTGGATAGCCGGATTGACTTCCAGACCATTGACAGTCAAGCCCTCAGCGACGTTGCGGATATAAGGCTTGTTCACGTTTCCGGAGCCTGTGCCGCCTGCGATGAAGTCATATGAACCTGTACCGTAGAGAGCGACCTTCTTCACATCCTTCAGCGGGAGCACACCATTGTTCTCGAGGAGAACCATTCCCTCAGGAGCTGCCTCGCGAACGAGCTTGGCGTGAGCCTCGATCTCAGGCTTGTTTGAATACTGATACTTGTTGAAGCGTGGAGTCTTAACGATGTATGTGAGCATGTTGCGAACATTCTTGTCGAGCTGCTCCTGAGAGATCTCACCGGCCTTCACCGCAGCGATGATGCGGTCGATCTCAACCTGCATACCTGGCTCCATGAGGTCGTTACCAGCGTTGACAGCCTTTACGGTACCTTCCTTTGTTCCCCAGTCTGTCATTACAATACCGTCGAATCCCCACTCGTCACGAAGAACTGTAGTAAGGAGACCATGTGACTGCTGAGTGTACTCGCCGTTGATCTTGTTGTATGATGACATCACTGTCCAAGGATCAGCCTCCTTTACGGCAATCTCAAATCCCTTGAGATAGAGCTCACGAAGCGCACGCTGGCTCACGCGTGAGTCATTCTCCATACGGTTGACCTCCTGGTTGTTGGCAGCGAAGTGCTTTACGCTCACGCCGACACCGTTGCTCTGGATACCGTTGATGTATGCGGCGGCAGTCTTACCGGTAAGGAACGGGTCCTCTGAGAAATACTCGAAGTTTCGTCCGCAGAGAGGGTTTCTGTGAAGGTTCAGACCTGGAGCGAGGAGAACGTCAGCACCATACTCGAGAACCTCGTTACCCATTGCTGTGGTGAGCTCTTCAACACGTTCGGTGTCCCACATACTTGCGAAAACGGTACCTACAGGGAAACCAGTACAGAAATAAGTGTTCGGATCGTTGTCGCGTATAGGAGAAATGCGGAGACCTGCAGGACCGTCCGCGAGAACAGTAGAAGGAATGCCAAGGCGCTCGATAGAACGTGTTGTACCTGCTGCACCTGGTACGAGGGCAGTTGCGGAAGCAGTCATACTGCCTGCTGTCATGCTACCCCAACCGCTACCTACGAGCAGGGTTGCCTTCTCTTCGAGTGTCATGGCTGCCACAACCTCGTCGATGTTGTCTTTTGTCAGCTGCGGCTGTGCGAACATAGCCACAGAACCTAGGAGCAATGCTCCGATTGCAAAGATTCTCTTCATTAGTCGTTATTTATTATTATTCAAAAATTGTCATTACCTTGTGGATGATCTTCGGACTACAAGCATTCCAGAATGGCCAGTCGTGTCCACCCGGGCGTGTTATGTACTCGAATGGAATGCCATAGCCAGCAAGAGTATTGACGAACTGATCGTTGGTGGACGGAGGTACAGTCTTATCTTCAGTTCCGATCTCGAGTGTGAATCCTGGCAGTTCGTCGGTTCTGCCAGCGCTCACAGCTTCGGCTATAAGCTTGGCTGGGTCCGCTCCTGCCATTCCGACACTTATCGCAGCAGAGCATGCATACACGTAGCAGAACATCTCCGGGTGGAGGGCTCCGTAGTAGAGCGAGCCATATCCTCCCATTGAAAGACCTCCGATCGCACGCGACTTCTTCTCAGCCTTGATGGCATAGGTCGACTCGATGTAAGGGATGAACTCCTGGAAGAAGAATGACATGTACTTAGGACCGCCGTTATAGCCGTCACAGTAGAAGTTGTTTCCTCCGTCCGGAGCCACGATGATCAGCTCCTTGCCGGTCTTCTCTGCATATTCCCTTGCGTATGCAGGCATGGTTCCGCCGCCAGCCCAGATGCTGCCTGTGTTGTCCTGAAGCCAGTCGTTGTTGTTGCCACCGTATCCATGGAGCATGTAAAGCACCGGATATTTCTTCGTTCCGTCGTAGCTTTCCGGAAGATATATCGAATACTTGACACTTGTATTCATCAGGTCGCTTTTGACAGTGAGGTCCTTCTGATAGATTTCGTTAGCTCCAGTTTTAAGCGAACTATATTGCTGGGTCTCGAAATATAACTTCTTGTTGTCGGCGATTCCTATGAAGTTCCCCTTATCGGTTTCAATGGTGAACTTGATGTCATACTCGTAGTTCCATTTGCTGACCGCGATGGAACCTCCATTGACATTAAGCTTCTCATTTCCGAGTGAGAGTTCTACAGAAGCCTTATGCTTTGAATCCGGCTCAGGGGCTATTTCGTACTTGCCTGTCTCGAGATGGCAGTACCAGCTCAAGGCAGTAAGTTTCAGAGCATTGCCTTCCTTATCCTTGAAATTGAGGACGATTGTCCTCAGGCCTTCCTCGTTTGGTTCAGATACGTTTTCTATGGTCACCAGATTGAAATCAAATCCTGTAGGAATCTGATCTTCCGAAGTATTATTGTCTCCTCCGCATGCCCACAGGAGCAGCAGAGAAGACAATAGTATAGATATTCTTTTAATCATTATTGAAAGAGTTTAGGAACAAACTCAGTGAAATAGATTCTCCAGTTTCTCCAGATGTGTCCGCCACCGTTCTCGAGGTATTCGTGAGGGTAGTTGTTGTCCTGGAGCTTCTTCACGAAGTCTCTGTTTGCCTGAATGAGGAAGTCAGTGTCACCGCAACCAATCCAAAGCAGAGCAGGCTTCTTGCTGAAGTATGTCTCAAGCTTCTTGTCGAAGTCTTGGTAGATAGGTGATATCGACGGATCGCTGACTCCTATCGCAGCTGAGAACATACCTGAATATCCGAACATGTCAGGATAGTTGAGGCTGATGTAGAGGGTGTGGAAACCTCCCATCGACAGACCGCAGATAGCGCGGCTCTGCTTCTTTGCTATAGTCTTGTAGTTGCTGTCGATGAACTTCACGATCTCCGGGAATGCAGTCTCGAAAGTTCCCTCCATAGTCAGAGGAAGCTGCATTGTAGGACGGGTGTAGCCTGTTGAGTTCTCACCTGGAGCAGCCTCCTGTGAGATGTTGCCGTTTGTGAAGACAACAATCATTGGCTTTGCCTTTCCCTGTGCGATGAGGTTGTCGAGGATCTGCGCTGCACGGCCCTGAGCAATCCATGCGTCCTCGTCACCTCCGATTCCGTGGAGAACGTAGAGGACAGGGTAGCGTGTCTTTGCTGTCGGATTGTATCCGGCTGGAGTATATACACTGAGTCTGCGGTCGAAACCAGCGGTTGCGCTCTCATACCATACCTTTGAAACAGTTCCGTGAGGTACATCCTGAATAGTGTAGAGGTCAGCGCGCTCGCCAGGTACGATGAATGCACTTGTGAGTGACGATACATCGCGGTTTACCCACATGTTGTTGTTATCGATCACTGTGTTGCCGTCTACATTGAATGTATATGTATACATTTCAGGGGCGACCTTGAAGTCTGTAGTGTACTCCCAGATTCCGAACTGACCCTCTTTAAGCTCAGCTACGCCGGGAACGTCAAATGTCCTCTCCTGGCCTTCCATGTTGAATGTCATCTTCCGGGTAGGCAGGAAATCTCCTGATACTGTCACCTTCACAGCCTTAGGGGCCTGATAACGGAATGTTACTGTTCCGTCCTCGTTTACAACAGGTGACTCTACTGATGCGCCGCCCCAGAGAGCCTGCTGTGCGAATGCACTGCATGTCATAAGGAGCATTGCTGCTATTGATAATACCTTTTTCATTCTATTTATTATTTAAAGAGGAGTGGTGCGAAATTGTTGAGGTAAAGTCTCCAGTTGGCCCATACGTGGCCGCCTTCGCTTACAAAATAAGTGTGCTCGAGGCCGTTCTCAGTAAGGGCGGCATCGAGTTCATTTGCCTGGTCGAAGAGGAAGTCCGTGTTTCCGCATGCGAGCCAGTAAAGCTTGTAGCCGGCTTTTTTTATTCCCTGAAGCTGTGCGTCGAGCTCCGGAGACTTTCTTGCGCCCATTGAAAGAGGGCAGATGTAGTCGAACATGTCAGGATACATTCCTGATGCAGTGATTGTATGGCCGCCACCCATCGAGAGACCTGCGATTGCTCTGTGTGACTTCTTGGCCACTGTGCGGTAGTTCTTCTCGATGAAAGGGACAATCTCCTCTACAAGGCTCTTCACATAGAGGTTCCTGTTCTCTGGATTCCTCCAGTCTTTCTCTGTAGTAGGAAGACCGAAAGTCTGAGCCTGCTGGTTAGGATTGCCGTTAGGCATGACCACGATCATAGGCTTTGCAAGACCCTTCTCGATAAGATTGTCGAGGATCTGGGCTGTGCGTCCCATTGATAACCATGCCTCCTCGTCACCACCTGCTCCGTGTAGGAGATAAAGAACAGGGTACTTAGCCTTAGGGTTGGTCTCATATCCGTAAGGAGTATAGACCGTAAGGCGGCGGTTGATTCCGAGTATCTTGCTGTCATACCAAGGATGGCTTACTGTGCCTCTCTTGTTTGCAGATTTGTAGTTTTCTGTTCGTTCTCCATCCACAAGGAGCATGCTGAGATAGCGTGATCCGTCACGCTGAACCATCACGTTCTGAGGGTCGTTTACAGACACTCCGTCAGCAACGAAGTTGTATGTGTAGATTTCCGGCTCCGGAAGAGGTATGGTCACTTCCCATATGTTCTCTCCGCGCTTCATGTCGATAGTGTCTCCCCACGGGTTTGGCATCCAAGAGCCACTGAGCTTTACTACTGTGGCGTAGTCTGCTTTAAGTCTGAAGGTTACACTATCATTCTGTATTTCAGGGGAAAGAACTGGTTTCCGCCCCCAAGCGAAATTGCTCAGTTCCTGAGCGGATAAGGTTCCGACTGCCATCAACAGTGAAACTATAATAGCTGTTATTCGTTTCATGGTTTTCAGATATATTGGAAGTAGGTCAGTCTGACCTGCTTCCAATGATGCGATTAAAGAGTCAAACTACCAATGTATTGTGCATTTATATTGCTGCTTTCCAGTGTGATCGTATATACATCTCCGGAAATCTCGACAGTGACCGTGCCGTCTGTCACCTTCTCGATAGTTCCTGCTGTATCACTTTCGTATGCTGTCACGCAAGTACCCCATACCATCTTATTTCCCCACATCTCGACATCATATCCGATGCCGAATTCGCCTTCATTGATTGTTCCTCCTACTTCACATGCAGTGTATGTTCCTGCAGCCACTGTGCCGTCTGCAGTGTAGAAGTCAATACTAAGTACCTGTCCTGTGCCCTTGATCTTGGTCTCGTCATACCAACCGTTGTTTACGACTTCCGTGAACATGCCTTCTGTACCTACCTTAAGAGTGAATGATGTGTACTCTCCTGTAGGCTGTCCGCTTTCATCATATCCCTGATTAGGCTGGACTATAAGAAGTTTAGTGAATTCAGTGTAGTCAGGGGCAGGTTCAGGTCCTTCGCCACCACCAAGGTTTACTACTTCGATAGGAGCGCCAGTACCGTCAACGAACTGTGCTACTGGATAAGTGAATTTAGCATTCACTATAGAAGATTTCAGCTTTATCACGACATTGTCTCCTTCCATTGCGACAGTCATCGTTCCGTCAAGAATCTTTTCTGCGCTTGTCGCGCCATCAGCAACAGTCCACCAGCATGTACCCCAGTCTTTCACCTCTATAGGTCCCCATCCCCAGTCTACAGTTGTGTCATAACCGATTCCGAATTCGCCTTCACCGACAGTTCCGCCTACAGCACAGGCCTTGTACTCACCGGTGTAAAGCTTTCCATCTGGGCTGTAGATGTCAGTCGCAAGATAATTGCCTTCTCCTTCCCATGTAGTCTGCCATGTGTTCGGATCGGTTGTTGATGATATTCCGTCCTGAGCCATGTTGATGGTAAGAAGTCCCTGGTTCTTTGTCGCAGAAAGGAGCTTAGTCAGCTCGACATAATCAGTGTCATCAACGTTTCCGCCACCACCGAGAGCAGGGTCGGTAAGAGCGTCGATAGCTCCTTCGAATTTTGCCCAGATCATTTCCTTGCCTTCGCCGCTGATGAGCTCGATGACCCATTTGCTGCCCTTCTTGGAAACGTTTATAGTTCCTTCGAGAATCTTCTTTGCTGTTGCCGCACCGTTGGAAACGCTCCACCAGCATGTACCCCAGTCTTTCATCTCCATAGGTCCCCATCCCCAGTCTACAGTAGTGTCGTAGCCGATTCCGAATTCGCCTTCACCGACAACTCCTCCTACAGCTGATGCGGAATATGTTCCTTCGTGGAGATAGCCGTCGGCACTATAGAGATCGATAGCAAGGTAATTTCCTTCTCCGTGCCAGATTGTCTGCCAAGTGGTCTTGTCCGTTTCTGAATAGATTCCGTCTTGAGCCAGCTGCATTGTAACTGTCTGGACACCGTTTGCAAGATTGCTTGTGGCAGAAAGTACTGTGCTGAGCTTTACAGGCTCCGGATCCGGTTCATATACAAGCGCCACTGTCGCCTTGATTTCTACGATAGACTCGTCAGCAAGCCAGAGCATACCGGCGAATGAATACGTTCCTTCGCCCTGAGTCACCTTGATGGAACCTGTTTCAACAGGAATGTTGTTGAATGTTGTACCACCATTGCCTACGATATAGGTGTTCTTCTTTGCCTGATCCGCCGGAGCCGGAGTGTAGCTGCCGTCAGCAAGGAAGTACTTGTCGTTAACCATCTTCAATGTCATTGAAGCGTTGTCACCGCTGAGCTCGACTGTGAATGTACGGTACTTGTCGCCCTTTTCGACAGACTGTGAAGCGAGTGTGTTCATTTCATATACAACCGGCTTCTCGTATTTGCCTGTCATAGGCCCGATTGCGCTTTCTACGCAAGAGCTGAGTGCCAGGATAGAGGCTGCTACAGCAAATATTTTATAGATAAGTTTCATAATATTTTTCTTGTATTATGTTACTGTTTACTTCCAACCTGGATTCTGCTTGATGTTAGGATTGAGACGGATCTCGGTTCCTGGGTAAGGAAGGAGATTGTGCTTAGGTTTGAACCCGAACTTAGCAGGGTCTGTGTTGTATACCTTCTTCTCAATCTGACCATTGTGGTTGAGGAATGGGCAGTAAGCACCCTGATCCTTCATCCTTTCCTCAGCGATGCCCCAACGGAGGAGGTCCTGGAAACGTGTGCCCTCATGGCAGAGCTCGATTCTCTTTTCTCTTCTGATCTCATCCTGAGTGTAACCTGTCTTTGTAGGTGCATGTGCGCGTGTGCGAATCCTGTTCATGTACTCGTCAGCCTTGTCTTGGTTGCCTGCCTCGAAATGAGCCTCGGCAGCGCAGAGGAGAACTTCAGCATAACGCATCCAGCGCGGATTGTTGTCGTCTACGAAGTTGTTACCGGCAGCAGGAACCTGCTCAGCGGTGATTCTGGTCTTCCACATGAAGTACCCCTCGTTGATGATAGTGCTGCCTTCCTTCACGTTGATACCCATGTCGACCATCTGCTCCCAAGTCTTCATAGTGGCGTTGAGACGATATCCGTCAACACCTTCTACTGCTACGAAATCGTCGTAGAGGCTCTTCTGTGGACTGAGGAAACCCCATCCGAGACCTGCAAGACCTGCATTCTGGCAACAGTTGTCAACGAGTTTGTCAGTACGGTAATGAATCATGAGGTGGAGCATTGTGAAGTTGTTCCAGACATTGTTCGGGTCTGAGATCTTGATGCTCTCGAACATGCTCTCACAGTTCTGTTTTGCTTTGAATGCGATAACATTCTCATAGTCATCGTAGAGTCTATAGAGTTCGCTCTCGATGATCTTGTCGAACTCAGCAGCTGCCTCCTCGTACTTTTTCTGCCAGAGATAAGCCTTTCCGAGAAGTGCCTGTGCGAACTGCTTTGTGATTCTCCAGGTCTTGTCATCAGCATTTGCTTTTTCTGTGAGGAGACCGGAGTTGATGGCTTCTGTGAGATCCCTTTCAACAAGTGCCCAAAGTTCCTCAGTCGTTCCGTTTGGCTTATGATACTCAGATGGCTCAAGTTCGTGGTCTACGAGTGGCGGGTTACCCCACATCGAGATGAGTTCGAAGTATGACCATGCGCGGAATACCTTAGCTTCTGCTCTTGCACGCCTCTGAATCTCACTTTCCTCCGGAACATGTCCGAGAACGACGTTAGCTTTATAGATGATACCGTAATATGAAGTGAACATACCCTCAAGGTATCCCTGGTCTGTGTTAAATGTGAACTCGTTAAGTCCTTCGAGGTCAGCGTTGTCGTTACGTCCGCCACCGCCTGCCCAGAAATCGTCGGTAAGCATGTTCTTACCAAGTACATAGTTCATCTCATTTCCCTTGACCTGGATGTAGCAGGAAACGATTGCAGACTCAGCTTCCTCATCAGTCTGATAGTAGGTCTCATAGTTCTGCACGCCGTGCTGAGGGATATCCAGCAGACTATTGCATGAACTCAATGCGACAGCGGTCGCAGTAAGAGCCAATATTATATTCTTTGCTTTCATTTCTGTATAATTTATATGGTTAGAATGTAACGCTTACACCTGCAACAACCTTTTTGGAAGTAGGGAATGAGCCCTTGTCAACTCCCATGCTTGTAACCTCTGGGTCGAATCCAGGGTAATCTGAGAAAGTGAAGAAGTCATCAAGAGATGCATATACGCGGAGGTTGCTGACCTTGATTGTCTTCATCCACTTCTGTGGAAATGTGTAGCCGAGCTGGATCTGCTTGATCTTGAAGTATGATCCGTCAAATACCGCTGCCGATGAAGTGTAGTACTTATCCATATCTGTAGCGCCTGCTCTTGGCATGGAAGCCTTTGTATGTGAAGGAGTCCATCTGTCCTCTACGAAGTAAGTGAGCTTGTTGAGGGTGTAGTCCGGACGGTTGAGGCAGCTGTAAATGTCAGCTCCATATGAACCTGTTCCGAATACGATGAGGTCGAGACCTTTCCATGCCGCTGTGAGTGTGATACCATAAGTCATGTCTGCGATGCCCTTGCCGATCATTGTCTTGTCAGCCTCGGTGATTTGATTGTCACCAGTAAGGTCTGCGAATGTCGGATTACCGGTAGCTTCATCAATGCCGGTGAACTTATATCCATAGAAGTACCATGCAGGCTTGCCTACTTCGAAGCGTGTGATTGCTCCGTAAGTGTGGAAAGACTGTCCGTCGATAGCGTCAAGAGTCTCATGGATGTAAGTAACCTTGTTCTTGATTGTAGAGATGTTACCGCGCACTCCATATGAGAAGTCACCGATGTGGTCCTGCCATCCTATCTCGAATTCAAGACCAGTGTTGCTGATGTTACCGGCGTTCACTGGAGATGCAGCGTTACCGACTACAGTTGAAGGAGTGATACCTGTCACGATGAGGTCCTTGGTGTTCTTGAGGAACCAGTCGGCGCTGAATGAGAGGCGGTTATCGAAGAAACGAGAGTCGATACCGATGTTGGTCTGCTCTGCAGTCTCCCACTTGAGCTCCTTGTTACCTGTTGCTGAAGGCGCATATCCGTTGATGTACTCAGTGCCGTTACCTGTCGGATAAGAACCTGTGCCTCCGATAACGGTAGCATATCTATATCCTCCGAGTGAGGAAAGCGAACCGTTCTGTCCCCAAGATGCACGGAACTTCAAGTGTGAGAGCCATGATTTGGTGTCCATCATGAAGTTTTCGTTTGAGATCACCCAACCGGCTGACACTGCAGGGAAGTAACCCCAACGTGTCTCGACAGGAAGGACGCTGCTGTCGGCTGCGTCTGCACGGAGAGATGCCTGGATAAGATATCTGCCCTTGTACTCATAGTTGAGACGACCGAAGTACGAGTTCTTTCTGGAGAACATAGCCTCACCGCCGCTTATGTCGTCCTCAGCGTTTGCTGTCGCATATGCGAAGTACAGGAAGAGAGGGTCATCCTTCTTGAATCCGAGGTCAGTCTCGGTACCGTGCTTTCCACCGCTTACGCCGAAGCTTCTGCTTTCAGTGAAACTGGTACCGAGCATTACGCCGAAATCGTGACCCTTGAAGCTCTTGTTGTAGTTGAGGAAGTTCTCCCACTGCCAATAAGTGCTTGCATATGAGCTTGCATTTACAGAAATGTAATTCTGGTGATGCATTGCGTTAGCGTAGTAGTCGTGTCCTACTGAGTAGGATTCTGAACTTGAGAGACGGTAACCCAGACGTGATGTGACAGTCAGGCCCTTGATCGGCATGAAATTGATGAAAGTAGTACCGTTGATGTTGAAACCTCTTGAATCATTGTCGCTTGCGTCGCGCATGATCAGAGGATTCTGGTTCTCTGAAGTGTTGAAGTTGGAAACACCGTATACATTGCCTTTGCCGTCACCAAGCATTGGAGCATGATCACCGTAGTAGATGTCAGCCATATGCTTTGGAAGATTGTCTACTGAGTAGAGAGGCTTCGTAAGTGGGTCAAGGTTGAGGACAGCGAGGAGGTATGAACCATACTCGGAACCCTCAGAAACAGAGCCTCCCTTATAGTATTCAATCTGGTTGTTTGTACCGATCTCGAGCCAAGGCTTGATCTTCCAAGATGCGTTGACCATACCTGTGAGGCGCTCGTAGAAGTCCTTGCCACCTGCAACAATACCGTCATTGTGAAGGTATGAACCTGAAACATAAATGGATCTGTTCATGTCTCCTGCAGAGAATGTCAGGTTGTGGCGCTGCATGTTAGAGTTCTCGAAACCTACCTTTGTCCAGTCTGTGTTAGTTTCGAAATCCCAGTTGTTGTAGAATTGCTCGAGAGAGATGAGGCCAGCCTCCGAGTAGTAGTCGATAAATTGCTCTGCATTCATCATCTGAGGTACGCGTGCAAGACTCTGGCTTGTGTGCTGGTAGTCGTATGTGATCTTACCGTCGCCCTTACCTTTTCTTGTGGTGACGAGAATGACACCATTGCCAGCCTCGGCACCATAGATTGCAGCAGATGCTCCGTCCTTGAGGACTTCCATTGACTCGATGTCGTTAGGGTCGATACCTGCAAGGCTGCCGATACGTCCGTCCACAACTACGAGAGGGTCGCTTGAGCCGTTTGAACCGATACCGCGAACGCGTATGCTTGGAGATGCGCCTGGCCTAGCGGAACTTGTAAATACCTGCACACCTGAGGTCTTACCCTGGAGAGCCTGTGCCGGGTTGGTGATTGTACGTCCGTTGATGTCCTCAGACTTTACCTGAGTCACAGAGCCTGTGAGGGAACTTTTCTTCTGGACACCATATCCGACAACGACTATCTCCTCGAGCATCTCGTTGTCCGGTTCCATGTTGATGTTCAGAGTGCCGTTGATGGCATTCCTATCGACTGTGATATAGCCGATGTAAAAGAATTCGAGAACAGCCCCTGCTTTGACGGTGATTTCGTACGCACCGTCTCCGTCAGTTATGACGCCGTTCTGAGTTCCTTTTTCGATGACACTGACTCCTACCATCGGAGCATTCAGTTCATCAGTGACTTTACCGATCACCTTCAGCTGTCCTTGTGCGGATGCCGAGAGAGAGCCGGCTAGAATGAGGAGCATTGCCAGAGCAGTGCCGATCATTCTTGAGAATGTTGATTTGGTTCTCATTGTTTTGATGGCTAATGGTTAGTATTAATAATAAGTGTAATTAGAATCCTCGTGTAGGAAACTGTCTGATAAAGTTGATCAGCTCCTTGTCGTGATTATATTTTACTTCGCAATCATTATTGAAGATCATGGCCGCCCCTTCGGAACAATTGTAAACCGGCCACTGCGGAAGATCTTTTGTATTCGGGTCTCCTGTGCGGGCGAAATTGATCCATGCCTGGCTCATTCTATCAGCAAGCTCAAGCGCGTCTTTCCCACCTCCGGTCATAGAAGCATGGATATCTGCATTGTTGAACACGAATGGTATTTCCATGCAATGTGTGCTTCTGAGGATGCCGTCAAGCACAGGAGATTCCCAGGCAAACATATATGTGTATACCGGAGCTCCGCCCTGACGTGACTTGATCACAGCCTGTTCAATGGCGCTTGGACGGAAGGTAAAGTCTGTATCTATCAGGTCTTTAGCTTGGTAATCCGGATATGTCTTTTCAAACAGACGGAGGAATTCTTCTGTCTTCTCTCCGTATTTTGTCCTGAGATATTCAATTGCAGCCGACTTGTCTATAGTACGGAGTTGAGGAACGTATGTGCTCATACTGAACTCGTGGATAGTAGTGCCTATCATCATAGGAACATCCTTTGACTGTTCGGGAGCGTCAGGATAGAAAGGCTGGCGGGGAAGCACGCTGCCGTCTATGGTCGGAGCCCATCCGAAGATGAATGAAACGAATCCAGCCTTGTCGGCTTCTTCCCTGACCTTTGCGATGGCTTTTTCACCGGCTGCAAGAAGCTTTTCGTATGGCATGGCTTGCAGTTCATCAATCCTGCTCGGACTTATGCCCAATTCTTCCACGACGGCTGCGCCTATCCTTCGGGACCATCTGCTTTCCATCGTCTTCAGCATTGATCCGCTCTGGACAATCGCTTTGTGGAATTTTCCTTTGGCAGAAGGAGTGGCAAGGAGAGTGGATACCTTTCCTCCGCCTCCGGACTGACCGAATATCGTGACATTTCCTGCATCACCTCCAAACCTTGCGATATTGGCCTTGACCCAATCAAGGGCAGCGACAATGTCCAGAAGACCGGCATTGCCGGAATATGCGTATTTTTCGCCATATGCAGACAGGTCCAGAAAACCCAGGACATTCAGCCTGTGGTTAAGGGTAACGACGACCACATCTCCTTTATCGGCCAGATTGTGTCCGTCGTATGAAGGGAGCTCCTGACCTGATCCTGCCGAATATCCTCCTCCATGGAGCCATACCATGACCGGTCTCTTCCTGCCATCATTGATGCCTGGGGTCCAGATGTTCAGCCTAAGGCAGTCTTCGTCAGCAAATCCGTCATCCCAGCTGAATGAAAAGGCCTGCTCGTCGCTGTACCATCCGGTCCTTTTCCCTTGAGGGCAAGTCGGACCATATGCACGGCAGCTTCGGATTCCGTTCCATCTGTCAGCCGGTACAGGAGGCATGAACCTTTCCGCCTTGGCATATGGTATGCCCTTGTAGGTGAATATGCCGTCGTCTATATATCCGGCGACTTTGCCGCTGGTAGTCTGGGTTACGGATAGTTCTGCGTCAGTCAGCAATTCGTGAGAATGATTTCTGGCAGGATTCTTTGTCGTGTTGCCGTTTGTACATCCGCTTAATGCAGCGATGGTAAGAAAAATCAGGATTCTGGCTTTCATCTTGGTGTTGTTATCTTGGTTTCCAGCAAATTTCGTTTGTTTTGAAGCAAACGGCTTTCTTATGCGTGTGATTATCTTTTGGATTTGTTCAAACCCATTTTTCTGTTTGTTCATTTATTTTTCTGTGCGTTCAAAACTTGTATGGATAATGCTTGGAGCGTTTATTTTTATTAACTTTGACGTACTAAAAAGTGATTTATGAAAAGATTTCTTCTGTTTGTCCTTGTGACGGGAACCTTGTTTTCCTGCAATGTTCAGAAAAATGAAGCGGTACGCAATGCCGAATATGCCAGCCTTGTTATTTCGAATGATATTTCAAACCAGAAGGTGTCGTCCTTTGCAGAAGATGAACACGGCCATATCTGGATAGGAACCTTCCGCGGACTCAACAGGCACAATGTCCACGGATATCATCAGTATTTCTGTGCAGACGACTCGCTCAGCCTTCCGGACAATCAGATCCAATGTCTGCTGAAGGATTCGCGCAAGAGATTATGGGTCGCGACGGTAAACGGAATCTGCAGATATACGGAACGTGATGAGTTCCAGCATTTTCCGCTGGAGTCTTCCATCAAGAAAGTCGATCAGATCATTGAGGATGCATCAGGGAACATATATGTAAATACTATAAGCTCATTATGCAGATATAACCCTGAGACCGAGACTTTTGACGCGGTCCTTCCTGTCCTGGACCATACGAGGTCCCTTATCAACAGATGCTTCATCTCTCCTGCGAATGAGCTGTGGGTGGTAAATACAGCCAGCATGAGATGCTATGATGTCGACACGATGGAACTGAAAGATTCTGTAGCAGTCGAAGGTTACCCTACATATTCATATATGGATGCATCAGGCTGCATATGGATGAATTCATTCGACGGTTTACGCATTTATGACACAATGTCGGATACATTCAGAAAAGTGCCGGAATGTCTCGTGTCGCATCCGATATTCCGGAAAGCATATGTCACATACATATATCCCTACGACGAACATTCTCTTCTAATCAATACAGAGAAGCATGGGCTCTTCTATTATGACAGCAACGAAGGCGTGGTCCGTCACCAGAACGAAAGAGGCTTCCCGTTTGCTGCGCCTGATTTCAGCATCAAGCAGATGTTCAAGGATTCCCACAACAATCTGTGGATAGGATCTGTAGATCAAGGGTATAAGGTCATATATAACTATAAGGAGAGGTTCAACGACAACAGCTACCTGCGGTCATGTACAGATAACAAATCCGTGGTTTCTCTGGATTGCGACAGCAAGGGAAATCTCTGGATTGCGACTCTGAAGGATGGACTGTTTGTATATGACTCGAAGTCTATGGAGTTCAGCGAGGTAGAGGTCGGACATCTGCTTCCTTTGCAGGATGGGAACAGAACTGATGTTTCCATCGTTTTTGCTGACAAGGACGATAATATATGGCTTTATGCTGCATCGCATATAATAAAATGTTCATATGAGGGGGGCAGACTAAAGGCAGAATTTAGCCGTCTGGCTCTTTTCCCGATGGCGATAGAACAGGATGAGAACGGAACGGTCTGGATAGCGACTGCTTCTGAATATATCTGTTACTTTCGGTCGGGTGATTCAGAAATGCAGTATCTCAAGCCATTTACGATGGACTATACTTTCATTCCTTCAATTCTTCCTTATGGTCACCGGCTTCTGGTAGGAGCGTTCATGAGCCATCTGAAGGAAGTTGATACGGAAACATTTGCCTATCGGGATGCCGATGTCGACGATGAAGCATGGAAAGGCAGTATCAGACGTTCTGTATTCATACCAACGGATATGATTATTGACGAAGAAGGGGATATATGGATCGGAACAGTTGCCAACGGACTTCTCCGCTATGACCCTGAAACCGGGGATATTTATCCTGTCCCAGGAGCTCCATGCACTGATATTTCTGCGATAGAAGAGGATCTGCAAGGCAACCTTTGGGTGTCTACCTTGTATGGTCTTGGCAAATATGATAGAAGTGTGGAGAAGTTCATCAACTGGTTTGAAGCAGACGGCATAGGAGGCAACGAATTCTACGACAGGGCTTCCTGCTGCATGCCTGACGGCACTCTTGTATTCGGCGGTACGCATGGCCTGACGTTCTTCAACCCGATGGATGTGACAGTGAACCGGTCTTTCAACCTGTGCTTTGAAGACCTGAAGGTACATAATGAGCTTGTACGGCCTGGCGAATGCGGCATCATGGACAAATCGCTCTGCTGCGGATCCGACATCCATCTGAAACATGACCAGAACAGCTTCAGCATATCGTTTGCAGCACTGGAATACAGTGAGTTCGAACGCGTCAGATATTTCTATATGCTTGAGGGTTTTGATAAGCATTGGATAGATGCCAATAATAACAGAGAAGCATATTATGCTAATGTTCCTGCAGGGAAGTACCTCTTTAAAGTGCGTGCGACAAACAATGACCAAAGCGTCATAGAAGCAGAAAATACTGTGGAGATATTAGTCGAGTCTCCTCTGTGGCTCACGTGGTGAGCTGTCTGCCTGTACGTCCTGTCCTTTGCCGCAGTTGTATATCTTGTAGCGAAAATGAGACGTTATCTTAACGAAGAAAAGATGGCTGTCCTCCGGGAAAGGCAGGAAAAGGAACAGGAAAAGAAGGTGAATGAGATGAACATGAGTTTCTTTGCCAATATCTCGCATGAATTCAGGACACCTCTGACCATGATATCCGGTCCGGTCAACCAACTTATCGAATCTCCCGACCTGACCGTTGGGAACAAGAGACTCCTGAATATCGTCCAGAGGAATATAAAGCGTATGTTGAGGCTTGTGAACCAGCTCCTTGACTTCAATAAGCTTGAGAATGACACCCTCAATCTGCAGGTGAAGCCGATAGACCTTATAGCTCAGCTCCGCAACCTAACGGATATATTCCGTGTTACGGCAAATGAAAAAGGCGTTACATTCAGAACATACGGCCTGGAAGATTCATTGACCATATGGGCTGACGAGGACAAGCTGGACAAGATATGCTTCAATCTCCTGTCTAATGCGATGAAGTTCACTCAGGCAGGAGGCAAGGTCGAGTTCGGATTGGATGTGATTTCCCGCGAGGAGGCCTTGAAGCTCTTCAATCTGGGAGACAAGGATGTCGATAGCCGTTATGTGAAGATTGTTGTGAAGGATAACGGACCGGGAATACCGGAAAACCAGCTTGAAAGGATATTCGACAGATACTATCAGCTGGAGAATCAGATGCGCGGAGTCTATAATTGGGGAACAGGAATCGGACTGTATTTTGCCAAGACTCTGGCCCGTATGCATCATGGATATCTTAAGGCAGGAAACTGTGATGAGGGAACAGGAGCGGCATTTACCTTTCTGCTTCCGATATCGGAATCATCGTATGCGGATTCTGAAAAGGTTCAGTTGGAAGTCAAGGATGACAATTGCCCGTATATAGTCAGTAGCGTCAAATATACGGACCTGCCGTCATCTATGTCTGATAAGGGACGCAAGAAGGTGCTGCTGGTTGATGACGATGCAGATGTGATCCATTATATGAAGGAACTTCTGGCTCCATATTATGACGTGCAGAGCCGTTTTGATGCAGACTCTGCGTATACCTTTATGAAGGAAGAGGCTGTTGACATCGTCATTTCAGATATTGTGATGCCCGGCAAGACGGGATACGAACTTTGCCGTCAGATAAAAGACAACATTCAGATTTCCCATATTCCTGTCATACTCCTTACAGCAAAGGCTACGGTCGAAGATCAGGTCCAGGGACTTGGATGTGGGGCAGACGCTTATGTCACCAAACCTTTCGAACCTCAATATCTCCTTGCTCTTGTCCAATCGCAGCTTTCGAACAGGGAAAGGATACATTCCATCCTGGCCGAATCCACTGCAGTGGAGAGTCTGGAAGACAATGCGTTGTCTCCTCAGGACAGTACCTTCATGAGGGAACTTTATCAATTGATGGAGGATGAACTTTCTAATTCCGAACTTGATATTGCCAAGATGACGGAGATGCTCCACATATCAAGAACGAAATTCTATTACAAGGTTAAAGGGTTGACCGGTGAGAATCCGAGCGTTTTCTTCAAGCGTTATAAACTTAACAGGGCGGCTGAACTCTTGAGTGACAGCAGGTATAATGTTTCGGAAATAGCAGACCTTACAGGTTTCAGCACCTTGTCTCATTTTTCTACCAGCTTCAAGAAGCAGTTCGGTGTCTCGCCAAGCGAATATGCACAGTCCCGCCGTTAGGGTAGTGCTTCATCGATTGAAGGTTCTTCATCAGGTGCTTTTTCGATTCTGTCAAGAAGAGTGAGATAATAGTTCATCTTTCCTACATATTCAGGCTTGAATTCACCAACCTTCAAATCAATCGCAATCATCCTATGAAGGCCTCGATGGAAAAAGAGCATCTCCACTTTATAATCTTTGCCATTGAATGGTAGAATGTGCTGGTTTCCAATGAATGTGAATCCTTTGCCTCCTGACTTTGGCGAAGATTCACCCAATTTGAGTTTCGATTCCTAGATTGCCAAAAAGCGGCAGTAGCGACCGATGCTCTGGGGTTAGGAACAGAGTCCTGGTCCGAACATGGTCAGTCCCTGGTATCTTCACCTGCAAGGTGATAAGCGTTTTGGCTATATCCAGCACCTTATCCACGCTGAGGTCGAGCCCGGCTTTCTTGATGACCCTTTCAAGCTCTTTGTACACTTTATAGGCGACAAAGCAGATACAGATATGTGCCTCGATGCGCTTTTCGGTGAAGTGGAAGATGGGGCGCATCTCCAGGTTGCCCTTTGATATCCTGAAAGCCCGTTCCACTACCCATAGGCCGTGATATTGTTCAAGGATGGTGTCCACAGGCAGATCTGTATTTGTACGGTACCCTTTTAGGCCATCCCATCTGGCATCCTGTTCTACCTTATCTTGATTTATGACCACTTGGACGTCCTTGCTGATTTCCAGGAACTTGTTGTAACCATGTTTGTTGAGTTTATCCTTTGTCAGAGACCCCGTGGCGTAGCGCTTGCGTAGGCCTTCGACTCCTTGCTCACGGTTGTGAGCCTCCTTGGCGGCCCGTTTGGCGGAGTAACCTACAATGAGTCGCTCACGTTTGTTGTAGGCCCGTTCATACAGTTGACCATCAACTTTGTCTATGGATAATATCCATTCCCTGACAGCCACGCTCTCATTGCGGATGCGGGCACCGATGATGTAACTGTAACCGGCATCGTTCAGCAACTTAACATTTGTCTTGGACATAAGACCCGAGTCTGCAACGACCACGAAGTCTGCAAGGTTGAACCGCTGCTTGAAGTCGTCAATGATGGGTATCATTGTGCGGCCTTCATACTGGCTTCCGTTGAACACGGCGTAAGAAAGAGGATATCCTCCTGCACTTACAAGCAAGCCCAGTATAATCTGAGACTCGCTTGTCTTGCCGTCTTTTGAGAAGCCAGGCTGCCGCAGATCGTCGCGGGCGGGGGTCTCGAAGTAAAGTGAAGTTACATCATAGAACATCAGTCCTACCTGACCACCAAGCACTTTCATCGTGTGGGCGACACTGATTTTCTGGATGGTCTCCTGCTGCGTGTTGTACAACTTATCCATATAGCGGTATATCCGCCAGTGGTTGAGATCCTCCTTGAAGTATGCCTTCAGATACGCAGAGGTGGCCATCTTGCTTCCGGGTTGGCAGATACGGGCTATCACCAGATTGCGCAGCACGTCATCAGATATGGCATCAAAGCCAACAGCATCATAGACCTTATTCAAAATGAGCTGGGTGCCGTTTATCATCGCGGACTCTATGTTGTCAAGCATCTCGTCTACCTGAGCATAGGCCTTGCCGACACCATCGAAGTCCAGAACGGTCTGACCGCCATAATGAAGGATCCACTCATTAGCTTTACAAACCAATGCCTCTATCTCCTGTTTATCAGAGGATACGCCGATACAGACAAGTTCCTTAGGTTTGCCCGAACTTTTGTCTATCACCACCACGCTGGTGCTGCCTGAACGATTCCTCCTTTTGCGTACAAACATACTTACAAAGGTACGAAAAGGTGGAGCGATTCACCCAAAAAACTTTACCACTTCTTATAACTACTTAATATATAGCGGTTAACAAAAAATCGTCATTCTGTACCGCCAAAGTCAGGAAGGAGAGAGTAGACCACGGCTGCCCTCTGTGCAGCGTCATCATCTCCGCAGAACAAGTAATTTTTGCGACCTATGGCCAAAGGGCGGATACTGTTTTCAACCATGTTGTCGTCTATCTTGTAGCGTCCGTCAGTTGTATATAGGGACAGTTTCTTGAGTATCTTGTAAGTGTAAGAGATTGCATCCTCCATCATGGACTTCGGGCCGCATTTGAAGAGGTTTACCTCCATCCATGCCTCGAACTTCTTGATTTCAGGATATGCCTTTTCCTGGCGCAGGCGCTTCCTCCTGTCATAGTCCGGCATCTTGTCCTTCTCGTCCAGAGCATCAGCCTCGCTCTCCACCTCATATAACTTGCCGATATAGAAGAGAGCCTCGTTTGCCAATTTCTCGTTCTCTTTACGTGCTTCGAAGAACTTGCGCCTCGCATGAGCCCAGCATCCAAGTTTATGAGGAAGTTTTATCATCTGCACGAGGAGTATTTGGCGAGAGTGAGAGGTAGGGAAAATGGTAGACGAGCATAAACAAAATTGATTTGATATTTGCGAGATATTGAAGAAATATTCAATAATGTTTGTTTATCTAAGAAATATTTGATAATTTTACGCCGAATTAGATGGATGTAAAACATAATTAAGACAAATGGTAGCAACTATTTCCGCAGATATTGTAAGTTCTACATCGCTGAATACCAGTGAACTGATTGGCCTTCGAAGACGTTTGCAGGAGTTGTTCGAAAGAGTAGCTGAGAACAGCCCCGGTTTTTGGGGAAGAATAGTCAGGGGGGACAGTATAGAGTGTTTCGTCCCGGAGTATCACGATGCGTTGAGAATTGCGATTTTGCTTAAGCTTTATGTGAAGATGTCGGTGGCGGAGTGGGACTGTTCTCCACTATTGCAACGGTATGGAATACGTTTCTCCATTGGCATCGGTGCTATCAGTTATGCGGACAGAGAGGAGGATATCATAGATGGACCGGCCATATATATATCTGGACGGAACATGGATGCCATCAGCAGGGCTCGCGATGTGTATTCCTGCATTGAGGTTGATGGATGCGATAAGAAAACGAACTATCTTCTGGATTCGTATGTGGCGCTGATTGACAATCTGTTGAATTCGTATTCGGTAAAGCAGGCAGAGGTGGTCTATTACAAGTTGTGCGGTTATAAGGAAACGCAGATCGGCGAGATGATAGGCGTGAGGCAGTCTGCGGTGAATAGCCGTTCGTCATTGGCAGACTGGAATCTTTTGGATAGGGCGGTAAAGGACTTTGAGAACTTTGACTTTGAAAAAATATGTGGATAGAGATGTTTTTATGTCTGGTACTGGCCCATTTGGTGGTAGATTTTGTATTGCAGACGAATAAGATATGTAAGGATAAGGCGGTTAAGAAGTGGCGAAGCCGGTATCACTATGGACATGCCATGGTGGTGTTTGGATTGTCGTGGCTCGTAACTTGGGACCTTGATTTCTGGTGGTGTGCACTGGTTATTGGCGTGACACATTTGGGAATTGATATGTGGAAGTCGTATCGTGATGAGACAGTGTCGTGGTTTGTACTGGATCAGCTGTTGCATCTTGCGGTGCTATGCGGTGTGGTTTATATTTGGACTCGATGCCATGAATGGGCTCTGCCGTTTGACATCGAGCCGTGGTATGTTGCCGCTGCGGTAGCGGTCTTGGTGTGCTGGAAACCCGCAAATATCTTTATCAAGCTAATGCTGAAGCACTATAGTGTGAATATGCCTGCGGATAAAGACAGCGCCTTTAACGCAGGGGCACTGATCGGTACGATAGAACGTTGGCTGATATTGATATTTGTCTGCCTGCAGCGGTATGATGCGTTGGGACTGCTGATTGCTGCAAAGTCAATTATTCGTTTCGGTGACAAAGAGACGGCCAAGACGGAGTATGTGCTGGCCGGAACGCTGATGAGTATTTTTATAGCAGTGATGGCTGGCTTGTTGGTTAGTGCATATTCCGGCGGATACTCGGCCACCGATTCCGGTGGATAGTCGGCCACCTGAGTTAGATTTGCAAAGATATCAATACAAAGTTCAAAGACGAAACTACGAGACGCCGCGGTCGCCCATCCAAGCCCAAGGTCGAGAAACAGAATTATTAGTACAAAAATTGAAATATTCAGAACATTAAACATAACCATGGCAAAACAACAATCCAAAGACGAACTGATGGCGGAATTCTTCCGCATGATTATGGCTGATGCGCAGCAGGCACAGAAAGCGTCCGCCCCGCACGAAGAGTATATGATGGATAGTTTCCCGCATTACAGGGAAGCAGACCATGTACTGAAATATACGGTCCGCGTGGCGCTGAGAGGTATCAAGCCTCCCATTTGGCGCAAGGTGATAGTTCCCTCGAACATCAGTCTAAGACTGTTTGGGGACCTCATTCTCGAGCTGATGGGCTGGATGGGCGAGCATCTGAACCAGTTTCGGAAAGGGGACGCCTGTTTTGCTCCGGCTTATCAGCGGGAAGGAGAACTGCCTCCGCTTTTCGGAAGTATCAGGAATTACAATCAGGAAGATTTTTCGCTGGGAGAAATCTTGTGCGAAAAGGGCGAAACAATGGTTTGGGAGTATGATTTCGGTGATGGCTGGGTGCACGATGTCCAGCTTTCTTCCGTCGAAGAATATGTCGATGGCGAAGCTCGAAAGATTGTGTTCGTCGGCGGTAAACGAGCCTGCCCTCCGGAAGATTGCGGCGGCATCTGGGGCTATGAGAATCTTCTGGAATTGCACGCACGTCGCGCTGCCCGTAAGCGCATCTCGGCCGATGATCGCGAGCGCCTGGAGTGGTACGGCATGGATTTGGACTTTGACCCGGAATGGCTCAGCATCGAAGAGTGCCGGGAGATTGTCGAAGACTTCAATCACAGTTGAAGACCTTACATCCTTGTATGGTGAAATGTTCTTAGATTTTCAATAGGAGAGTCTTACTGATAGCCTCGATATGTTCTGGCCTTACTCCACAATCTTTCGCTGTATCAGGCCAAGAGGCTACTGTGGAGAGAACTTCATCTATGATGTGATTTGCATTGCGTATGCCGATGTTCTGTGCGACAGACAACAAGTCCTCCCGGGTAAAGTCTTCAGTCTTGCTGTTGAGTGAAAGCTGATGACGGCGTGTCCATCTGCCTGATGGATTGTACGAGTAGCAAATGTCATAAGCAGGAGCAAACGACCATTGTCCGGTTTTGTCCATCAGAAAGGAAAAATTCTTGGTATGGTCATCATGGTTACGTGCGATGACATTGAACGCCATTCGGCGATACAATTGCTCGAAGTCTTTGTAATTTAGGCCCAATTGGCGTAATACACCGAACAGTTCTTCATATGAATGACGCACGTCTCTGTCCAGATGAGCAATACCGGCAGCCGTCTGCATGTGGATTTTCTCTCCCGTTGTCGTTCGGTCGAAACGGCGTGTCATAAAGTGGTTGTAGTTACCTTCCGGCAACAGACGACACTCCGACATGGTAATGCCGCAAGCGATAGCCATTTTGTAGTAAGCATATTCAATGTTCCCGATGCCTTGCGGATTGTCGGTTATCTCGTTATGTTCGCTATAAGTGCCACCGTCAAACTTCAATAGCCAATAGGAAAATCCTTCTGGTGCAGGAACCTGTCCGGAACGTACTTCTCCTGTTCCTTCGTTGTAGGCAATAATCGCTTTTGGCTTCGCTCCACCTGCAGACGTTCCAACCTTAAGGATGTCGAGAATGGACTTGTCGTTCTGACGAATAAGTTCTTGAAACTTACTTCGTTCCTTGAAGAGGGAATCTGACATTTCCATCAGCTCGCGTATGTAGATTTCTGTCGATTCGTTTACACCTTCCACTTTGGCAGCGGGTGCAAACTCCAATGCGCCCATAGCCCGTTTGCCAATGTAGCACAATCGGTCGAGCGGAGTAATCATACTCTCTGTTTTACCTTGTTGTGCGAACCATTCCGTAATGATTTGGCTACCAAACTTATCAGGAAGGGCATCAGCTATCAAACCAGGAAGACCGCTGAAACACTTCGTTCTTGCATTTGTGGGGAATGAAATGACACCACGGGTTCTCGCCAATGGCATCGTCAAGGGCGCAATGTCCAAACCAGACCTGCGAAAATGCTCGTCAAACTGGAAATATGCATAACCCATTTCGTCATCCCACGACATAGCTCCCACAAGGTTGTTCCACAAATAAACTTGTATAACTGGGATTTCTTTCATAACTTACTCCTTCGTTGTTCTTACGCGCTTTACCTGCTTGCCTTGCAGCTTCAACAGTTCCATTGGCGATGGCTTCTGTTCGGGTACAAGCAATTCTAAGTTTTCAAGTAATCCAAGCGTTCTTATGACGCTGATTAGTAATGAGAATGAAACGGACTGTCCGCATTCAATCTTGGCGATGGTGCTAACGCCAACGCCTGACTCAGAAGCCAGTTCCTGTTGTTTAAGACCTCTTGATATACGATAAGCCTTCAGTCTCTTTCCAAGTTTATTTAGTATAGCTGTATCGCTAAGCTCTGTCCACATATTATCAATGTCTATGCGTTTCGATTGCAAAGATGCAAATAAAAATTGTAAATACAAAGATAAAAGCCGAAAAAGCCATATAATAATTGCAAACTTAACGATTAAAAAACTAAATTATAATCTATATGACCTTCATAAAGTGTGTCTGAAATGAGAGTACACTGTGGAATATCGAGAAGATAGTTGTTTGTAATAAACCATTCTTTACTTTTGCGTCCTTTTTATGGATAATAAAAGTAATTTAGGCGTAAATGTCGCCAAACGCAGAATTGAATTGGGCTTGACGCAGGAGAAAGCTGCGGAGCGCATAGGATTATCAAGACAGGCTTATAGTAGAATCGAGAACGGCAAAACTCACTTGATCAGTGATAGAGTGTACGATATCGCCGATGCTTTCGGGTGTGATAAGAATCTCATCTTATTGGGGTATGATATGACATTTGACCCAGAAAAAATCAAGGCTCTCCTAAATGAAAAAGATGAGAAGATCGTCGATGCCTATAGGAATATCGAGGTACTTGAAAAAGAAAATCAGCAGTTAAGAGAAAAGGTTCAAAGTCAGGAAAGGAATATCGAGATGTTACTGAAAATGCAGGAGTCGTTAACGTGTTTATTAGTTAACACGAAGTAGTCGGTTTTAGATAAATGGTCTTTGTGATCTATCCCCAGAAAGGAACCAAAAGTTCTTTTCCGGGGAAACTCGTCCTGTAGCTAAAGATTTATATGGTGTATGGAAGTAGTGAAAACCCTGTGTATCTGTAAATCCTAAAACTGGTTCTGGAAGTCAGCCAATTTGCTCTGGTCTTCGGCCACCTTCACGGCAGGCATCTGTGTGATGTCGGCATTGTCGAAGGGCCACCATGCCGATACGGTAATCGGGTCGCGGCTGGTCCAGTAGTACGGGTCGTTCTCGCGTGAAAGCGTGGCACTCTTGAAATCGGTAGAAGCCGTTACGGTGTATTCCTTTACCGCATCGCCCATCTTGAGTGCCACGGAAGTGACGCCCTGCCAGTCGCCGTCCACAGCGGCACGGGTGGAAGAGGCTGCCTGCGGCGTTGCCTCCACGGACAGTCCTGTGGCATGGATGACTACGGGGTATTCACCTTCGGACAGACGGCTATCGTCAGCCAGTTCGTCCTGTGTGCAGGCGGCGAGGGCGAACAGCAACGCGGTGGCTGCGGGGATAAATAATCTATGCCTCATAATTCTTCATTCTAATCAATTAATTATTAATATCTTACAGGTCAGCATCCACTTCTCCGCCGTTTATATCGTTCCACTTTGCAATGGTGGCTTCGCTGACTTCAAGGACTTTGTTGCGTACCTTGACGGTATAGGTATAGTTGTTGCCCGCCAGCAGTGCGCCATCGGGCATGGTGAGTGTGGCATGATATTCCTGACCTTTGTAATTCACAACCAACGGCAGGGATGCAACTGTCTGC
>OQVT01000056.1_pt1 | contig 39316 bp, 40 predicted proteins | sample 1691561 | NCBI WGS metagenome assembly OQVT01 (sample SAMN03418260, study PRJEB22391) | human gut metagenome | biome: human-gut; feature: organic feature; material: feces | host: Homo sapiens | place: Tanzania | collected 2013-01 | reverse complement strand
CATGTAATATTTTTCCAAAATATGTAACAAGTAAAACTCAATAATAACAACACTTTACAAGTTTGTGTTAAGTATTGTAACAAATAAAATAAGTTGTGAAATTGAAAACTTTATATATACTTTATATATATGTAAGATGTACTAAAACAAAAAGGACTGACTAATGGCGGTAGCAGGATTACTAGCTCAATATATGGCTGTCAAAAACCAGTTGTCTTATTGCCAATTGCAAGACACTAGGTGGAATGACCTTGCTACAGCTATGTCTAAAAAATTGTCTCAACAGGAAAATTATCAAAGTAAATGGGACGACAGTTCTGCTGCATTATACGATTCTTGGGGCGATACTAAGGAATTTAAAGCTGGAGGTACCGTATTCCAAGATAGTAATGGTAATCCAAAAGGATATTCAAGAGAACTAGCATGTTCACTTTACGCAAATGCAAAAGTTCCTAAATTTGATCCTGATTTGTTAGACGAATATACAGAACTTGATATGGAATACAGTACAATGGTAAATATGTACGATACCCTTCAAGACGAATTACAAGCACAAGCAGACGGCTTGAAAGAAACTATTGGCACAGAAGCTCAGGATACTCATATGCTTGGAAGCTAATAGTATTTAACATCAAAGAAGCAATAGTCATCGGGCCTACACCGCCTGGAACAGGAGAAATACGCTCAAAATACGAAACAACATCATCAAAATTATTAAAATCAACTTCCCAGTTAAGATCACCGGTTAATTTGCCGTTGGTATCTCTTGATATACCGACGTCAACAAAAACAGATTTATACTTAACCATCTTACATCTTACAACTTTTTTTCCTACCGCAGAAATTATTATATCTGCGGTTTTTATTATTTCTTCTAAATTTTCAGTATGAGAATGACAAACAGTTACAGTTGCATTTCTTTGCAACAACATTTGTGCCATTGGTTTACCAACAATATTTGAGCGACCAATAACAACAACATGTTTACCTTCTACAGGAACTTTATAATAATCTAACAAAATTAAAATACCTTGAGGTGTTACAGGATTAAAATAAGGTTTTGCTCCTATTGCTAATTTGCCAACATTCTCAGGATTAAAACAATCAACATCTTTTTTCGCATCAATTGCACAAACTACATGTTCTCGATTAATGTGTTTAGGTAATGGCATTTGTACCAAAATTCCCGTTACATCTTCATCTTTATTTAATTTTTCGATATGAACTAATAATTCTTCCTCAGTCGTATTTTCTGGCAATTCAATAACAGTGGATTTTATTCCCAAATCATTTGCTGTTTTCTTTTTATTTCTAACATATATTTTGCTTGCAGCATCATCACCAACAAGTATGACAGCCAAATGTGGTTTTTTCTCCATTTTTTCCACATATAATTTAATATTTGCTAATATCTTTTTTGATAAACTTTTGCCATCTAAAATCATATTATCTCCTGTGGAAGATTTAATCTTGAATAAAACTGTTCAATTGCATCTTTAACAACTTCTGATTTTCTTTCGGTAGGATTTTCAATAAGTTTTTCATCAAATGGTATGCAACCCAAAACTTCTAAATCATGACGTTTTAGCATATTAGAAACAATATTCATTTTTTCATTATGAACTTTGTTTATAACAACACCCATTTGTCCACCAGCAGCATATTTTGCAGAAAATTCTTCAATCCTTTTTGCTAACTGAACAGATTCTTCTGTAGGATTTGCAATAATCAATGTTAAATCAATATCAGTATCAACTAATTGATTTAAGTATTTCAAATCAAATTCACAATCAAATAGAACAAAATCATATCGTTTAATAAGTTTTAATACAGCATCATTAATTTGCTGAGTTATAGGACATCGACAATCTTTTGAACCTGTAAACCACGAAACAATTACATCAGTATAATCATCTAAAGATACAATAATATCTTCTAATGCCCATTCAACATATTCAGATTTTGTCATATGTTGAGGAATACCGGTTTTATATTCATGTTTTCCACTTCTGATACCATAAATGGTATTTCTTATATCTAATCCATAACTATGACCAAATTCACCTGATAAATCATTATCTAATACTAAAACTGTTTTTTCTGGGAAATACTCACGCAAAATATTCAACAATGTTTTAACGACAGTTGTTTTGCCACTTCCACTCTTCCCTGTAACTGCAATTTTTGTAGTCAAATTAAATCCCCTATTTATATATATGTCAATTATACAATATAAATAGAAAATTAAAAAAATTATTTTACATTTAAAAACTTACATAATGATTTTAAAATATTAATTAAAGTCTTAGATTTTGGCAATTCAATTTCAGGGTAATAACTTTCATAACTTTTCACAATATTTTTCGGTAATTCTTTATTATGCTCTAACAATTCAGCAATCATATACAAATATTCATCTTGTTCTTCTTTAAAAGAAAAATCTTTCGCACGTTGATCTTCATCTGCTTCATAATGTATTAAAGCATGATATGCAGCCATTAAATTTTTATCATTAGTATCTTTAGGAAAATGCAAAATTGCATCTCTAACTGTCATACGTCCAGTCACAACAAGAACTATTAATCTTGATACTAATTCCCTATCTGTCATAACTAAATTTTAATATAAATTAAAAAATTAGTCACTAATTATTACCTGATACTCTAAGAATTCTTTCTTTCATAAATAACATGTAAGTAGATAAATTCTCATCAAAATCTTTTGCTTCTTTAACTAAAGTTTCTAAATCTAAATCCACTTTTTCCTTTTTTAACTCGTTATACACGTCACACCTCCCTGTCCACATTATGTAATACGGATTAAACGACATGACACTTTAACAAATGTAACGAAATTGTTACAATATAAAAAATGTTGAATATTAAGATATATATATGATTTGAGTTGACATTATATGATTTTTTATATAGGATAATAAAGTATTCTGGATAGAATATATATAGTCGAAATGTATTGAAAACTATATTTTCAAAAGTATTAGATAGGTTAATCGTTAATAAATACCAGTTGGTTACGATTCCTCAAAAAGAAAGGATAAAAAAATGTTCGCAATTGTAGAAACAGGCGGAAAACAATATCAAGTTGAAGAAGGACGTTATATCGACGTTGAATTACTTGATGCTGAAGCAGATTCAAAAGTTGTTTTTGATAAAGTCGTTATGATAGTTAACGGCAAAAAATCTAAAGTAGGTCAACCTTACGTTGCTAATGCAAAAGCAGAAGGTGTTGTTCTTAAACATGACAAAGCTAAAAAAGTTATCGTTTACAAACAAAGACCTAAAAAAGGTTACAGAGTAAAACGTGGACACAGACAAGAATTCACAAGAGTTATGATTAACAAAATCAGAACTACTGCAACAAAAAAAGCTGCTACAGAAGCAACTTCAGAAGAATAGATTACAAAAACAATTATAAAGGAGAATAAAAATGGCACATAAGAAAGGTATGGGTTCCACCCGTAACGGTCGTGACTCAGAAGCTAAACGTTTAGGTGTAAAAAAATACGGTGGAGAAATCGTTAAAGCTGGTAACATTCTTATCAGACAAAGAGGAACAAAAGTTCACCCTGGTAACAATGTTGGTATCGGTAGTGATGATACTTTATATGCATTAATCGATGGACAAGTTAAATTTGAATCTCACAGACGTGACAGAAAACAAGTTAGTGTTTATGCTGTGTAAAATTTAATATTAAACTTATAAAAAAAGACCTACCAAAATGGTAGGTCTTTTTATTCTATGATTTGAATTATGCATTGAATGTTTTGAATGAATTATCAATGTTTTTGCTCATTACTTTCTTAACTGCTTCTAATTCTGTTTGGATTGCACTGTGTTGTGTATCTAATGTTGATAATCTTAATTCCAAACTCTTATCTTGTGCTTGTAAGATTTCAATATTTGCATTGATTTCTGTTTGTTTTTGGTCATATACATATTGATTGTATTCATATTGGTTATATGCATCATCGTATGCTTGGTTATCTGTTTCTGTTGATGCTGTCATTGTATATGTATTACCTTCTTCATCTGTGATTGATGAAATTCTGCCTGATGAATCAAATTCTACTGTTGCACCTGATAATGTGTTTTTCTTTGTTACATCTATTGTAGATACTGCAAATGTTGTGATTGTTCTTGATTGGTTATTCAAGTTACCTTCAACATCTTCTCTTTTTACGAATCTGATGCCTGATGATGCTTCATATTGATAGTAATCATTCATTTCTAATCCTGCATTGATGAATGATTCTTCGTATTTTGAATCTACTACTGTGTAATCATTTCCACTTGATGCTTTGTATGAATAGAAACCTTTATTTGTTCCTTCTGCATATTTGAAGATTGTATTTTGGTTTTTGTATTCATCAAAAGTTTTTTCATTTGGAATTTGTGCATAAGATAATACGTATCTTTGTTTATTTACATCTTTTCCATCATCTGGAATATAGAATGAACATGCTTTTTTCTTATCTGCATCTTTTATTGCATTGTATTGGTCTTTTGATATTTGGTAGCCATCTGCACCAATGATGATTGTATTTGCATCATTTGCATTACCTGCGTCACCCAATACATAGCCTTGTGTACCTGCGGTTTTCTTTAATTCTGATAACTCATCTTGTGATACACGGTTCATTGTTGATAAGTAGTATGTATCTTTTTCATCGAATTTATCATTATATACGTTTACAGCACCTTCTGTTTTTTTTGCACTTGCTGCTGTTTTGTATGATGTGTTTTCTTGTACACCGATTGTTGACAATTCTGTTGTATATGAAACTATATAGGTTGTGTTTCCATTGCCATCTTCTTGTGGTAATGTTTCATCGATTGTCGCTTTATTTCCACCGATTGTGAAACTATAAACTATTTTTGTATAATCGTTGCTTGAAGGAGGTACAGGTACTTCCATTTCTAACAAGCTATTATAATAGTTTGAAGACTCATTTGACAAAGTTGTTCTTTGTTGGTTTATTTGTTGTCCTTCATATTCTAGGTTAGATTGTCTTGCTGTTAAGCTTAGTAATCTAGCTTGTGAAGCTGATAGACCCATAATTTTTCTCCTTTATAATTTTCCTATACATATTTCTACGGCATTTTTCTTTTTTTCTTTAATATTTTTTACTCTTTTGTTACATTTCGTTACATAAATATAATTGTAAACGAAATGTAAACATTTACAAAGCATTACTAAAGTTTTATCGAAAAATGTCGTAATAAAAACTGTACGTACTTATTAAGGATTAGGAATTAACAAGTGGGATTAGCAGCATCACAAGTAAGACTTCTTTCATTAACCTCTAGACAACATTCTCTAGAGAACCAAGCGCAACGTCTTCAAAATTGCAAGATGCAACTTGCTAATGATTCAGATAAGGTGTACAGAACATATTTAAATGCTTTGAACGATACAGCATTAAAAACTCGTCAAACAAACAACGAAACAGGTGATAGTTGCTGGATAAATGGCAGTATCAACAACTTAATGAGATACAATACCTCTGCATCAACAACAGGTAATGTTTTTTATGTTCAAGATATGGAAACAGGTAAACTATACGTACCAGAAGAAATCGGCAAAAACTATGATAGTGTAACAAGTGCAAGAGATTTCGCTGGTAAATTTGGTATTACATACACAGAAGTTGACCATAATGAAGACGTAAAAATCAATTATAACAAAGCCCTTGAAAAAGGGTGGGATAAAATCATGACTGAAGCTAGTCTTAATGAGTACTATACTGCAAGAGCAAAAGATGAACAAATAAGTGCAATGACTAGTTTAGCACTTAGTTTCGTTCCGACAAAAGACAAAGATGGTTTATACCAAACTTATTACGGTCAAGATTCAATGGCTTCAAACTTTATTAACCAAGCCAAAGTTATAATGGGCTCAACTGATTATACAACAATTTATACAGCACAAGAACGTCAAATTATTGAAAGTGCTGTAAATATGACGAATACAGTTGATAACAATATGTACCGTCAAGACAGCGAAACTAAAGATAGTGATACACTTATAACTACAAAAACTACATATTATATTAATAATATGAATGCTTCAGTAAATGGTAAAGAGTATGTTTCACATGATGGTGATAAATTTAACTTAAATGAAAAATACGAAATGATGTTAAACGGTGGTACTGCAAAATACAAAGCAACTCAAAAAACTGAAATGAAAACAATGTATAATAGTATAACAACAAATGAAGCAGATGTTGAAGATACATTTGATTTGTATGATTCAGCAACTCAATCAATGTTAACTAGTTATGGTGCTAAAAACTATGGTGAAGCACTTACAAATATCTTTAAACGAGTACAAAATGAATCAACATACGTTAAAAACTTCTTAAATAACAAAGGTTTAACCCAACAAGATGTTAATAACTACCTAGAATTTTTAAATTTACAAGCTGATATGAATGCCTACACACCAGACATAGAATTTGTACCTAGTGATAAAGTATTAGGTCCATACTATGAACAAGTTTATAATGCAATATCTTCTGCTGGTGGCTGGATAGGTGCTAGCGACGAACGTGCAAAAAATGATACTTGGGTACAAAACATGATTAAAAATGCTCAAGTTATACTTACAACTTGGGATGATGAAAACGGTATGTTATCTAAAACATCTGCTTCTTTAAATACAAATATTAAAGAAGTAACAGACAACTCAAAAACTGAACAAGCATCACAAGATTATGAAGCAGCAATGGATAAAATCAACAATAAAGATACAACCTACGATACAGTATTATCAACATTAGAAACTGAAAGAAACTCAATAAAAACAGAAATTGATGCTCTAAATAATGTTATAAAAAATAACGTTGATAAAAACTTTAAAATAATGAGTTAACAATTTAGTGTTTAGAATATTTTTTCTTAAACTTAATTCTGCAACCTTCATCAGCAGAATCTATTAGTCCATCATAATCATTATCGATTCCATCTGAACAAGAACCAATAGAATAAATACTTTCAGCACTAACATCATGTGTTAGCCAAAAATCAGGAATTTTAACCCACAAATACTCAAAGAATTTTTTATAATGTTTTGCTAACCCAGAGTTTTTAACAACAATTAGATTTTCATCATTTTTCTTTTCACCACTACCTGAGAAATTCATAGAGCCAATAACAGTATAAGTATCATCAATTATCATAGATTTAGAATGCAATTTACCTGCATAATTTTCTGTTTTAACCTTTATTCCATGTTGTCTTAATAAACGATGTTTTGAATATTTTGCCTTAGCATTAGTAGCATCAACAATCACTTTTATCTCAACTCCACGATTCTTTGCATTAATCAAAGCCGCTGCCAATCTTTTATCTGTAATTAAGAATACAGGCATATAAATATAATGTTTGGCATTATCAATCAATGGGACAATTGTTTTTTCAATAGCAGAATCAGTCGGAGAAAAACATATAGATAACTCAGATTTACCAAGAATAATATTATTTTTAGCAGGAATTTCATTTTTCAAATAATGACATCTACCATTATACATCTGTTCAAATTCTTTAGTAAAAATATCGGCAATCTTTTTTGAATTAATCAAAATAACACTATTAGAATTAAACCCTGACATATCGGTATAACTAAGATTGGCAGAACCAGTTATTACTTTAGAATTATCAAATATATAAAACTTATCGTGCATTATAGAATTTGTGTATTTAATAGAATTTTTAACATAATTTGGTGCTTTATCGGATTTAGAATTTTTAATAAGATTTGCAAATTCCTTAGTATTAGCATAAATATTTGACTCTTTGCTATCAATATCATAAACAAGTCTAACACGTACACCTCTTGCGATAGCACGTCTAATTGCATTTTCTATTTTTGGCACTCTATCATAACCATATATTGCTATATCAATAGTCGATTTTGCAGAATTTATTTCTTTAACTAATTCATTACATATTTGAGAATTACATTGTCTATCAGGTTTTAATTTTGTCGTAAAATCTGTATAAAATACTTTTATACACCCATTTGAATAGACAAGAGATGGACATTTAATATTTTTCTTATGAAATTTATGTTTTTTTAAATTTTTCTTTAAACAATACTTACAAGGTTTTGCACCTTTAGGGATTTGTTGTTTAGGCAGAACAACATAATTATGTGCCATTAAACCATATTTACAATTCAAGTTATGATATTTATTACTCTTTGCATTATATATCTTTAAATCAGATTTCTTTATATACTCTATACGTCTTTTAAAAGCATCATCGTATACGGGTTTTCCATTCTTAAATAAATAACCAGATTTAAGTAATAAATCATTATAAGATTCATTACCAATAAAAATTACATTTTTACCTTTGATTTTTTTAATAATTACCTTTTTATCTAATAACAAATCTTTTGCGAACTTATCAGTCAAATAGGCAAAAGCAAAAGTTACACTATTATCCAATGATAAGTTTTTAGCAATTTTATTATCTTTAACATTATCTAAAGTAATGACTTGATAATCATTCAAAACTTTATAAAATTCATTTTCATCAACTATTTCATTATTATTTGTATCTATTACTATATTTAAAGGTGAATTAACTTGTAATACATTATAAGAAGAAGTGGAAGAATATTCAGCAAAAATGAATATTAAAAATAATAAACATACAATTGCTATCGATATAAACTTCCACTTATTCTTCATTTATTTTACCTATGCATTAAATTCTTTAAATAATTCCTTAATAATAGAATATCCTTGTAATAATGTTTTATAATCAACCTTTTCATTTGCTGAATGCATATTAAATACATCTGCCAAACCTAATAAAAATGGCATAAATGTTTCACCATTTGCATTCTTTTGATGAGCATAAATATGAGTTTCTGCACCAGCATGAAATGAAGAAACTTCATTTTGAATACCTAATTTTTCACATACTTTTGTATGTAATTCAGGAATAGAATCATCATCGGCTTTTTCAAATGGTGGCAAATGAACTTCAAATGTAATCGTTGCTTTTGCTAGTTTATCATATTTTTTATTGAAATCATCAACTAATTTAGACATCAATTGTTTTAATTCTTCTTCTTTTTCAATAGATGCACTTCTTATCGAATAAGATGCCCTAGCATCAGTATTAATAATATTTGTTGATGACTTTTCATTGATAGTTTCAATATAGTCAGGTGAATTAACTTGTTCATCAATCAATGATTTTACAGCATTTTGAATTCCACCGGCAACAATTGCACCCAAGTTGCAAGATGTAATTACACCAGTTTCATCTTTATAAAATACACCTTGTGGGAATGTTGCCAACAATTCTGCAATCAATTTTGCAGCATTTAATCTATCTGCATCACCAATATCAATACCGGAATGTCCACCAATCAAACCTTTTACGTGTATTTTTGCATTTGTATAACTAGCACCTGAGATTTGAACTTGTGCCAACTTATCAGCATCACACACTAAAATATATTTAGATTTAATTTTTGAGAATTCAACATGTTCAATACCACTCATATTTGTTTCTTCATCACGTGTGAAAGTTATTTCTAAACCACCATGTTTTAAGGATTTATCATTAGCAACTTCTTTTGCAAGCATTAATGCTGATGCAACACCAACCTTATCATCAGCACCTAAAGTTCTTCCATCTGCTTTTATAAAATCACCGTCCAAAATTAATCTAATTGGAGATGCATCACCAACAACATCCATGTGAGATGAAAACATTATTGGTTGTTTTGAACTATCCGTTGCAGGTATATAAATATAAACATTTTTATAATTATCCAATGAACAATTAATATTATTTTTTTCACAAAATTCTTGTATCCATTTAATAACATTTTCTTCATGTAATGATGGAGATGGAATTTCAACTAATGAACAAAAAATATCATATAATTCATTTTCTTTTCTTAATGTGTCAATATTCATAAAATGCTCCTTATTTTCTTCTAATACGTTTTTTTGTTTTTTGTTTAACTTTAATTTTCTTAGGTTCAGGAGGTGGAGTACAAACACTTTCTTTTAATGTAGCAATATAACTATCTTGAAAGTGTGCATAATCAAATATACTAAAGCCATCTATCTTTAATTTTCGTGCTTCGTGAATTTGTCTAATCAAATCAGCCTGAGAACCATTCATAAAGGTAACGAACAACCCAGCATATAAATTTGTCTTTGGATTCTTATACTTAATAACACCACGCATCAAATCAGATGCAGTAACTGGATCACACGTTAAAAATAAAGGTGTAAATCCATCTATATAATCATTTTTAGACCATACTACCCAATCTTGATGTTTATTTTCTAATGCAGCACATCTATTAGGAAAGATAACTGCCGTTAAGTTCACTTTATTTGAACGACAAATTTTTGATAAACGTCTAACAAAATATGTAACTTTATCTCTTCTATAATCGCACCATGCTTGCCAATAATTATCACAAGGAGTAATAGTTATAGGATCAACACCATAAATTGATTTAAAATCATTTCTTGCATAATTAGTATACCCCCAAGCAAGTTGATCTGTACCAACAGAATGTGGAGCATTACTTTGTGGATAACGAATATAATCCATATTTATTCCGTCAGGATGATAAGAATAAATTATTTCACAAGCCAATTGTAATAAAAATGTTTGTACTTCAGGATTTGATGGATCCAAAAAATAACCATTATGTTCAGACACAGATTGAACTGGTTTTTCAGAATCAAATGAACGTTTTGTCACATTTGACCAAGTTGGACATACTGCCAAAATACTTTGCTTATTAGACTCAGGTTTTTTATTTCCTACATAAAAAGTTTCAAACCAAACATTAACTTTAATATTTTTCTTATGACACTCATCAATAAATGCACCTAATACATCAAATTTTTCAAATATAGGGTTTTCTTCTGTAAACCCATACTTAACCATTGTTTTGCTAGGGAAAATCGTCATACCATGATAATAAGTTTCGATAAAAACATTATTTATACCAGCATTCGCCAATCTTGCAACTATATAATTAACTTCATCTCTATTTCTACAAGTAGGACGAAGCCAAACGCCACGAAGTTCTGAATTTTTATAAGGTACTGCCATTGATAATGCTTTATTTGCATATTCAATAGCAAGTTGTGAAAATTCTTGAACATGTGACGGATTATTTTCAGCTTTATTTATACAATTTTGTGCAGACTTAATACAATCTTCTATTCGTTTCTTATTATATGAAGAATCTTCATTTATATAATAATTCATAACGTCTTGAACTTCTTTTAAGCACTCTTTTGCACCATAAATATAACTATCAGAAGTTGTATAAGCAGTTATTGTATTTTTTTCTTTATCGACATAAATTCTAGTACCAACTATAATGTTTTTATTTATCCAAGTTTTTGCACTACCATGTCCACTAATAACAATACCATCTTCTGGAATCAACGAATCTGCACCACTAATTGCAATGACAATATTATTCTTTACAATTGCTTCACCACCGAATTCGTTTGTATTAGTTCTATCACCATAAGCCCTAGTATAAACCACCAATTGATTAGTACCTCTAAAACCAGGGAAATAACTATTTTTTTTACAAGTAGTAATTGACGGATCAATAGCACTAATGGTACGTGATGCCTTTGAATAAACTACAACATTTTGGGGTGGGTTATATTCAGTAAAAACATCATCAGCAAATACAGACAACGAACTAGATAACATCAAAAACATTATTAAAAATAAAAATATTTTTTTCATTTAATACCACCTCGATTTTGATTATATAACGAATTGGCTGATAGCAATTCATTTAACAAATTGATTTTTTCAACCAATTCCTGTGAATATTTATGTTTTAATGCCATTCTATAATAAAGAATAGCATTTGAATAATCTCCAAATTTTTCATATATAACAGCAATTTGATACAAATTATAATAATGAGAACTATATCCACAATTATATGCTCTCATATACTCTCTCAATGCTTTTTTATATTCCGCTCTATCAAAGAAGAAATTTCCATAAGAATAAAACGCATAAGGATAATCAGGAACTAAATTTGCCCCACGACAAAAATTAGATTTTGCATATCTATCTTTACCCATTTTATCATATATGATACCTAATCGTATAAAATATAAAGGATTATCTTTATTAATATTAGATAAAATAGAATAATCACTTAACATCTTATCTAATAAAGATTGCTTTTCTTCAGAATTAGTTGTTTTCAAATATTCATTAAAAAGTTTTTCTGCTTCAGAATTAAGGACTTGTTCATTTATATAAGAATAATCAATAGGAACAGTATATTCTATTTGTGCATTTTGTACTGCATAAACAGGACTTATACATATTGATAAAAAAGTTAATAACAAAATCACAAAATAATTAATATTAATCATCTCCTCATAATAATTATAGCAAAAAAAATAATAATAAAGATACAAATAAAAAGCCCTTGGTTCAGCCAAGAGCAAATTTTTAACTATTCCTAATCTAATCCTATTCCTAATTTACTATGCAGCAAAAATATTAACTTTGCTATCATCAATTTTTATATCAAAGAGTTCCAAATTATCCATATCAGAGTCCTCTTTAGTTTTTTCATTAGATTCATAATCTAAAACGTTATTTTCCGTTAAAACTTCATCAATTATATCTGTCGCTTTTTTCTTAGATGATTTTGACATTTTTTTAGCCGCTTCAGAATTTAAAAATTTTAAAGTTTCTTTCAAGTTATTATCTAACACTAATTGTTGGGCAATATTAGATTTAGCAATGCTTTGTGTATATTCAAACAATAATGCTGAATTTGTACTATTAACATTTTGTTCAATTACTGCCTCAGGTGTATTCATTGTTTTTTGAGATGCATTATCAAGAACAAGCTTAATATTAGTTTTTAAGTTTGCACTATCAATAGCATATCCATAATTATTTACATAAGAAATATCTAGTGCCATATCTTGTTCCCTTTACTGTATTCCCTATTTATGACTACGACATATTTATTCAAAACTTTAGAAATTTAAGAGATATTGTTACATTTGTTTACAATATAAAAGATTATAAAAAAATAGTTGCAAAAATCACTGTTTTAGATACAATATAAATATACACACGGGCGTGTGGTGGAATGGTAGACACGCTAGTCTTAGGAACTAGTGCGAAAGCGTGGGAGTTCGAGTCTCTTCACGCCCAATTAAAAAAGAAGCAGAAATGCTTCTTTTTTTTATGAAAAATTTTATTAAACACATGACTAATTTTTGTTAATTAACTAGCAAATTTTTTTTTATCAATACGTTATATTAACGAGTGCATGATGAAGGAGTTATAGAATGAATATTTCCAATAATTACAACAATTACAACAAAAACACTTTTAAAGCAGTTAGAATGAGTCCACATGCAGAAAAATGGGATCAACAAGTTTTAGGAGCGGTTTTAAATTCTTCAGTAATTAGGAAAATTGTAAAAGAAGATGCTAAAAATGGAAAAGATACATTTATAACCTTTACCAAAAATATTGATCCACCAATGCCAGAATGTCCAGCACACAGAGATTATATGTTAAGCATAAAAGGCGAAAAAAATGATATAGAACTTGGTTCACATTCAACATATTGGTTTGTACCAGGTGGATTTTTTAGAAAACCACAAGAAATAAAGACTGGTCCTGAAAATTTAGGTGAAGATATGGCTAAACAAATCCAAAGATTGGAGCCAAAAGATGCCGCAAAACCACACAAATATCATACACTAGATGACTTAAAAAAAATTGCAAAAGAAATCATATTTGAACCAGAAAAGCCATATATGTTGGATTAGTTTCTAAGTGCTAAAACTTTATTTGTTTCTTCTTCAGATAATGCAACTGCACCACCTAACATGCGAGCAAATATAACTGTTTTAGCATATTCTTCGGCTATTTCTAATTTTTGATAAGCATCTTCCAGTGTTGCACTACCTATAATAACACCATGATTTGCCATTAATATTGCATCATATTTATCAAAAAATACTGCTGTATTTTTAACTAATTCCTCCGATGATGGCATTGCATATTTTGCTAAAGGTATTCCACCAAAATAAAACACATTCTCAGCCATATAAGGTGACATTAAATCTTTATTTGCAGCAGCAAACGCACTTAAACCTGCACAATGAACATGTATTATATAATTTATATCCGGTCGTTTTTTATAAAATTCTACATGCAAGAATTTTTCACTAGATGGTTTTTTACCATCTTCTAAAGATTTTGCATTAAAATCCATTTCAACTAAATCATTCTTTGATAAATAACCATTAGAAGAACCTGAAGTTGTAATAATAATAGAATCATTATATCTAGCAGAAAGATTACCAGAATACCCAGGAGTATAATTTTTAAGTCCTAAACGCTTACCTATTTGAATCAATTCATTAATAATACTATCTTTACTATAATTCATCATCTTCCTCATTGCTAGAATCAATTTCTTCTACAACAGCAGTTTGTAATATTTTTGGAGTTGTATCAACAGGCTTAACTTCACCAACATAGAAAGACTTTTTAGGTTCAATCTTAAAGTTTTCAGGATTTTTAATTTCTAATCGGTCATAATCAATAACAGTACCTTTAGGATCTAAGCCTAAAGAAAAGTTTACATAAGCATTCTGCCTAATAACGTCATAACCAAAATTTAATTTCAAATCATCAGGGCCAACACTCACAAAGAATGCACATTCTTGGAATAAATTATTATTCCATCTATCATCTGAGAACGTTAAAGAACCCAACCAAGATAATGTTAGCAATCTATGTAATCTAATATATTCACGTATATAAACATTTGAACGTCCATATCTATAAGCATCAAATACTGGTAATGGTGTATTATCTTGATATGCAGATTGAAAATACCCAATATCTTGCATCCAACGTCTATATTGAGTGTGTAATCTTGGACCAATTCTTCCAATAAATTGTGTTTCACCAGTACCATACAATGCAGCAGAACCTTGTCCAACGATACTAATATCCGCACTTAACAGTTCATCTTCATTCTCATAATTAAAGATTTTTTGAGCGACTTCAGCCATATAACGTGCTCTAACTGTAGTAATCTCATTACCCTTTAATTTTTTATAATATCCATCTTGACTTGGATCAGCAAATAAACCGAAACTAGCATTATGAGTATATTTCATATCAAAACCTTTTCCAAAGAAATTCTTATGGTTATAGCCTTGTTCATATACTAAATTAACACCATATTTTGGCATACGACGACCTAAAAACCAGTTGTCCATATAGTCATTTGCAGCATATTCCAATTTTAAATGATCGTCTAATTCTTGTTCACCACGAAGAACAAATTTACTTTTTGATGTACCGTATGCTAATTCTGTAGTATTTGTACCACTTAAAAATCTTGCAAATCCACCTACACCAAACTTATTACGATAAGTAGCAATTGGAGCAACTTTCAACAAACAACCATGAGGTAATTTTATAGCCCAACCAGGACCAACAAACATACCTAGATTTCGTCTAGAACCCAATTCTGGGAAATCACCATCTACAAAATCATGATTTTTATTTGTATATAACTTTATCCAAGGTAAAGTAAAGACTTTTTTATCACCCTTAAATATTTGGGCTTTTCTCAATTCTAAAGATTCTAATTTTTTATCTGAATTGATTATAATATTTGAAACTTTAATTCTATACATGCTGTTTCCGACAAAATCATCTACAGATGACTTGTCGTCAACACCAACCATCATTTTCTTTAAACGTGGTGCTTTACCATGTGGTTCAAGATTAATAGGAAAACTTGAATCAACTTTTACAGAACCATGCTCTTGCACAACCTTATTAGGATAAACATAACCACGTTCAGCTGAAATACTAACTTTTGCTAATTTTGACAAAGGTTTATCAATCAAAGCATTTTCTTCATTCATATCAACATTTATTGAATCACCATAAACATCGATACCCTTTTTAGAAATAACAACATTACCAACAGCACTCATATGATTACTCTTTTTATCATAAACTAAGTGATCAGTTTTTAATATTGTTTCTTCTTGAACAAAGTTAACTTTTACATTTCCATTAGCATTTAATATAGCAGTTTCTGTTGAATAATCCATATCATCGCAAGTAATAATTACTCGTTGTGGAGATTTTGATTCTTCGACACCAGCCATTTCTAGATGCTCAATATCTTTATCAGACGGAACATCAGCAACAGATTCCGCATCGTTTAAGACTTTATTTTTCTTATAATCTTTTAATGCTTGTTTTACTGCTTTTCTTTTAGCACGTTCCTCTTTTCTAATATCAGAAGTTGCAAAATATTCCTTAGTCTTTAATCTCAATAACTTCAAAGGAGGAATTGAACCTGTTTGTTTTTCCTCTTTTGGTGCATTATCAGTTTTAGAAATATCTTGCATAGGTGCTCTAAAGAAATTTTCCCCCGTAAAATCGGCTGGAACACCAGATGCGAACACAGAGTTTGTGTTTACTAAAAACATAAATAAAATTGTACTTATAACAAATCTTTTCATTTTCTACCTTATATAAAATTTAACGGATTTCTAGGTTGACCTTTAACACGAACCTCGAAGTGACAGTGCGGACCAGTACTATATCCTGTTGAACCAACTCTACCGATTACCTGTCCTTGAGAAACTTTTTGTCCTTGAGAAACGTTTATAGAACTCATGTGTCCATACAATGTAGTAATAGGTTGTCCTCTTACAACACCATGGTCGATAATAACAACCTTACCATATCCACCATACCAACCTGCCATAATAACTTTACCAGAGTTTGAAGCCTTAATTGGTGTACCCATTGGAGCCGCAATATCTAAACCTGAATGGAATATCCTAGAATGAAATATTGGGTGAGTTCTATAGCCAAAAGGTGATGTAATCTGTCCACCCAAAGGACGAATAAATCCTGTTGTAACTTTAATACCAGCACTTTGCGATACGCTACGTTTCGCCAACATTGCTTGTAAACTTGCTGATTGACTAGCCAATTCAGCCTCAGAACGTTCATAGAAAGCCCTATTAGTTCTTAATTTATTAATCATCTTTTTGTTATACGCGATATTACTTTGAATATCTTTCTGTTGTTTTAACAATGCACGTTTTGAACGATCAAGACTTGCTTGTTCATCAGCAATACACTGTTCTAAACGAGCGATTTCTTCTGCTTTTGTTCTAGCTTCTTGCATACGTTTATAATCTTCACGCATAACTATTTCTTCGAAATGTAATCTATCGATGAAAGTGTTTATATCACTTGAGGTTAGTAATAATTCAAAGAAACCTTTTCTTTGAGTCATATAAATTTGCCGAATTCGACTTTTAATACCTTCATAAATACGTACATACTCAACTTCTGCAATAGATTTTTGTGCTTTCATATGGTTAAGTTGAGCAAGTTTTTTATTGCACTCATTTTGCGTCGTAATTAAAGTATTTTGAGTAGTTTCCAACCTTCTTTGGTTATTGTATAATTTACCAGATTCAACTTTTTCAAGAATTCTAAAATGCTTTGCTTTTACGTGAGCATCGGCTTGACGTTTTTTTAAATTAGAAATTGCTTGTACTTTTGTAGCATGACTAGCATTTTTATATCTATTATAAACATTAGAATTATTTGCATAACAATAATTCTGTCCAATAATGAACAGACAAACAAATAAAACAATTGTTATAACGTGCTTAATTTTCATACTTACTTCACCAATGCTGGCAATAACATCAAACCTACAGTCCAAGCAATAAATGTTACCGCAATTATAAATACAATGGCTCTTTGATTTCTTCTAAAAAAATCCATTATCCTCTCCCAATTACTATATTTTATAATATTCTACTATCAAAACTTCTTTTATGCAAACTAGTAACATTTATTTGCAAATTTAAGAAAAAAAAGTTAAAATTAATTGCATAATGGGTAATACATTTTTAACAGCGACAGCAAACTTTGAAGATTTTTTTAAAATTTCATCTGGAGAAATAAGTCCTTATGTTTTAAAGAATAATGAATCTTCTTTAAAAAAGATTTTTGCATTTTTTCAATGCGATAACAATATCTTATTAATAAACGGCTTTACTGGTACGGGGAAAAAACAAATTGCTGAACATATCTTATCATATATGGATAAAGATACTATTGTTTGTAGATTTGTATGTTCAACTTCTTCTCGACTTGATGATATTGAATTAAGTTTTTATAAAACACTTCAAAAAAAGACTGCACTAAAAGATACAACAGAACTTGATGCTATAAATACAATTAAAGATAAAATTGATTATTTAATCGCCAAATTACCATTAAGATTTGTTTTTGCCTTTTACAATTTTGATGATTTACAAAATGAAAATAAAACAGAAATACTAAATTATACTTATTCATTTACGGATAACCCTAATGTCAAATCAATAATTGTTTCAAGAATATTTGATACAGAAATTTTTCCAATTGAACAAAAATACACAAGAGTAATGATAAAAGCACTTTCAAAAGAAATCTTTGAAAGTTGTATAAAAGATTGTGGCATAAAAATCTCTGCATCTATGCTTGAACAGTTTTACAGATTAACAAGAGGATATTTCTTCTCTACATGTTTATCTTGTAAAATAATGATAAATAGAGAACTTACAGTAAATGATTTTATAATTCAGTATTCAAATTCAAGTTTAAAATTTGATGAATTTTTAGCAAAAACATATTATACACTGATAGTTGGTACAACGAAATCAGCCTTTAATCTTTTTCTAAAATTACATCATGGACTTAATCTAAAACTAATACAACATTTAGGAAGTTATCCCGAAATAGTTCTAAAAACATTAAGTGATAATTTTTATATTTTCAAAAAAAATGATTTATACTATGCATCAGGATTTTTAAAACAACACCTTGAGCAAATTGCAAAAGACGAAATTTCGAAAGAAAGACTTGCTACTTACTATGAAAAACAACTTGAATTATCACCTACAGAACGGGATATAACTATATCAAGAGCAAGTTTATCTCATGAAATTGCTTTCTACAAAAATATACAAATAGAAGAGCCACAAAAAACAATTGAAGAACATGAAGAGGCAGAAAAACCAAAAGAAGAGGTTTCTTCTGAACCAATAAAAGTTGATACAAAAATAAATGAATATCTTAATTTACCAATAATAGATATTCTAAAAGAATCTACTGAAACTTTTTGCAATTATGATTATTTAAAAACACTAGAACTACTTTCTGTAATATTATCAAGAAAATATGAAATAAAAGATAATACAATATTATATGCAACATATAATATGCTTGCAAAAACCTATTCAAAACTAACGAAGTGGAAATACGCACTTTATTATTACGAAATACTAGAAAAATATTACACAAATATAGGAAACAAAGATAGTGTTAACATAGTTAAATTTGAAATTGCAAATATTTACTATCAAACTTATAGAACATTTGATGCAATAAAATTATTAAGAGAACTGCTTGCTGTAACAAAAGATAATCAAATTATTGTTAATTGCAACATATTACTAGGAAATATCTCATTATCTGCTTCGCATAAAGATTTAGCAATCAAATACTATAAAGATGGTATAGATAATATTGATGCAAATACAGAGAAATCAACTGCTGTTGAATTATTTTTCAAATTTGCGATACTTTCTGATGAAAATAATGATATAAATAATGCCGTTGAATATTATCAACGAGTAATTGAAATTAATGATACAGAAAGTAAATATACTGCATTAGCGAATTCAAATCTAGGCGATTTATTTTTAGATAATGAACTTTTTGATGAAGCAAAAGACTGTTTTAAAAAAGCGTACGAAATAGATAGTACAAACAATAATGATTATGGAATGTACTATTCACTTTCAAAAATTATTGAATTAACTAGTCGACAAGAAAAAGATAAACGACTTACTTATGCAAAAGAAGCAAAAGAACATGCTTTAAAATCTAACGATTACCACGCAATAGTTGATGCTACACTAAAATTAGGTGATTTATATTATGATTATTCGCAAGCAGAAAATGCTCTAAATGAATATATTGAACTATATAGGGCTGATAAAAATAAATTTAGCGAATATAATTTAAATAAGTTAACGTCAAGACTTGATGACATTAAAGCGAGATTAGGAAAAGATACATTTGAGAAATTAATACCAGATTATGAATAAGATTGAAATAAAAAAAGATTTTACAGATTATAAAACATATTTTTTAGAAGAAAATTCTAAATTGAATTTAATATCTAAAAAAGAAGAACAATATTTGTTTAAAAAACATATTTACGACTCATTAGGGATAAAATTATTTTTTGAAAAATACAATTTTGTCCCTAATACACTACTCGATATAGGTACAGGTGGAGGATTTCCATCAGTACCAATTGCAATTGAATATCCAGAAATTTCTGTAACAGGTATTGACAGCATTCAGAAAAAAATAAATGCAGTTCAAAGCATCAAAAACTCATTAAATATACAAAATTTGAATTTAATTAGAGGACGAGTAGAAGAATTAAAAAATTCCTCTTTTGATGTAATCACAAGTAGAGCAGTTGCAAAAATCGAAACACTCATAAAATATGCTTATCCATTATTAAAAAAAGATGGATATATTATATTGTATAAATCAAAAACAGCAGAAGATGAAATAACTGAAGCAATAAATCTAATAAGAAAATTACACCTAAAAATTAAACCAATAATTGAATATACCTTACCTTTAGAAGAAACATATAATAGATGTTTAGTAATTTTACAAAAGTAGGAATTGTATGCAAGATTTTTCACTAAAAAAAAGATATGAAATATTTTTATATACACTAAACAAAGAACTTCAAAAAATGTTTGATAATCAAGCTGAATTTATCAAATGCAAAGAAGGTTGCTCTTATTGTTGTGAGAAAGGTGAATATCCATTTTCAGAATTAGAGTTTAATTATTTAATCGAAGGTTACAAACAATTAGATAGCAATACAAAAAAAATAATAAAAGAAAATATTAAACAAATAAATAAAGAAAAAAGTAAAAATACAGATAAAATATTTATGCATAAATGTCCATTTTTAATAGACAAACGATGTTCTGTTTATAATAATAGAGGTATTATTTGTAGAACATTTGGATTGCTTTGTGAACATAACGATGGACGATTAACTATTCCATTTTGTCACGAATATGGACTAAATTATGCTCAATTATACGATAAAGAGTTAGGTCAACTAATAGATGAACGTGATGGCATCAAACTATCAAAAACAGAACCTGCTGCATATAGAATTGAACGTGATAATATTATGAATTTAAGCATTGCAAAAAATCTAAATATTGTTTGGGGTGACTCAAAAACAATGATTGATTTTATCAATCAAACAAATATAGATAACTAAGCCTTAAATTTTTGTAATCTTTTCCTTAAATCAGATTTTGTAATTTGACCATCATGATTTGTATCTAACCCAGCATTTGCAGCATAATATTTAGAGCCTTTAGATGTCAAGACTTCTCTTTTTGCGAATGCTGGCAAGAATACTAACGAGTACAATGTACCTGTATCAAGTTTGTCACCAGATTTAAAGCCAGCCATTTTTTTAGTACCAGCAATACATTTTTCAACATACGATAATTGTTGTTCTGCACTCATATTTCTTAATGCTGATGTTGTCGTACCAAGCGACTTAGCAGTTGATGGTAAAAACTGAATTAAACCAGTTGCTCCACCGTTTTTGTTACCTGCAGTAGATTTTAATCCACTTTCAGAATACATAACTGCCATTAAATCATTTGGATCACAACCAAGTCGTTGAGATATAGCAGTTGTTTTACTATAAAATGCATCTGATAACCATGGTGCCTTTTTATTCCATTTTGATTTTAAAGCCTTTGCATCATAATTAAAGTTTGCTGTATCTTCATCTGAATAATCATCAGTAATAACATCTCCAGACGGATTAACTTGACTGAATGCATAAGATTGAGCCGCTTGCAATTTTTGTAACTGTGCTTGATATGTTGTAATATCAGATTTAGCACTTTCACGTTCAACATTCATTTTTGCTTTTATATCATCAATCTTCGTTTTTAGAGATGAATCATTTGTTTGTGCCGTTTTTGACATTGTAGATAATGATGTCGTTTCATTTGAAATAGATGATACTATTGAGGCTCTTTTAGAGGATAAATCTTGATAAGAACTTTGATAATCTGAATAATTATTCTTGTATTTTTCTAACTCTTTCTGCTTCTTAGAAACATCATCTGGATTAGTACTTTCATCAGCAGATTGAAGTTCAGACTGAATTGACTGAATATTATTTTGAACTTCATCAATTTGATTTTCTTTATCCTTCATTTGAGCAGATATTTTATCAGCATCTTTTTTCATTTTTTTAATTTTTGATGATAAATCTTTATAACCAGCCTTAAATTCATTTGATAATTTTGAACTTTTCATTACCAAATCATCAATTTTAGTTTGATACTCATCTAATTTCGATTGAGAACTATCTTCTCTAGCAGATATTAAAGCCTCAATTGTATCGATATCAGAAGATAATGTTTGAATATAATCGCCTGTTGACTGTTCACCATTAGTAACAGCCTTATCATAACTTTGTTGAGGTGTATTATTATCAAAATCTTCTGTTATTTTTTTTGACAATTTATCATAAATAACATTCAAATCCGAATCAGATAAAACATTATCACCATCAGAATTATCTAATGCCTTTAACGCTAAAAGTTCATTTTCATCTAATGTTTCATTACCATCAGCATTTAACATATCAAAAATTTGTCCAATTGAACTAGAAATCTTATCTGAAAATATTGAAGATTCTTTTTTCTCAGATGTTTGTTGCAACTCTGTATATTTGTCGATAAATTGTTCTCGACTCATACCAACTTTAAATAATTGTTCTAATGAATTACTCTCTGCCATAATGCTACGACCTCACTATATATATAAAGATTCACTATATATATAAAGATATTCATAATGTAATGAATTTCAACAAACTAAATATTTGTAACATTTCATTACATATTATTACAAACAACAAATATACATGGTTAAATAAAATCACAAGGAAATTTTAATGAAAATCTACAGTATATTAATAAAGTTTTTTAATACAAACTCAAATATGTTAACACAATTAGCAATACACATAACTGTATTGTGGATTGCTCTAACTTTTATCAACCATATTTCAAAAAATTTAAAACTTAAAATTAAAGCAGATCCCAATAATGCTACATTACTCAATATACTACTAGGAATTACAAAATTAACCAAAATTATAACAGTACTACTTGTTATATCCTCTTTCTTGCAATGTAATGGTTATTCTTTAACCTCTCTAATGACAGGTTTAGGAATTACCGGATTAGCAGTTGGTTTTGCAGCGAAAGAAAGTTTATCTAGTTTGCTTGGTTCAATTGCCATTATGACAGATAAAGTTTATAAAATAGGTGATTATGTAATCATTAATGACGTAGAAGGTGTTGTAGAAGCAATTAATTTTCGTTCAACAAAAATTAAAACTGTTGATAATATATTAATAACTATACCTAACAATATAACAGCAGATACAATTGTTAAAAACAGAAGTGAATCAAAATATTTAAAATTAATAGAAAACTTCGACATTGAATATGATACAAGTGATGAAAAAATTGAACTTGCTATACAAATATTAAAAAATATTTGCCACGAAAACAAAAATATATTAAACGATTACTACGTATATATTTCAAAATTAGGAGAAAACGCAATCACTATACAAGTTTTGGCAAATACACATACTAATATTTGGATGAAATACTTATTAATAAAAGAAGAATTATACAAAGAAACACTAAAACAATTTAGAAAGAATGAAATCAATTTTGCATTCCCATCTAGAACTGTTTATATGAGAAAAGATGAAAATTAAAATTATAGCATTAGGCAAAATTAAAGAAAAATTTTTAAAAGATGGTATAGAAGAATTCAAAAAACGTTTAACACCATATACTAATTTTGAAATAGTTGAACTTCAACCAATTGAAATAAAAAATCAGAATTTAACAGAAAAAGTTCTTGAACAGGAAGGTGAAAAGATTTTATCGCTTGTTAAACCTACTGATTATGTCATAACAATGGAGATAAAAGGTAAACAATTATCTTCAGAAGAACTTGCTCAAAAAATTAAAGATATAACGAATGATGGAAATTCTGAATTAGTATTTATAATTGGCTCATCATGCGGGTTATCAATAAATGTTTCAAATAGAGCAAATTTTAAATTAAGCATGTCTAAAATGACTTTTTTACATCAATTCGCAAGATTATTACTCGTTGAGCAAATTTATAGAAGTTTTAAAATTCTAAACAATGAAACTTATCATAAATAAAATCATTATTATTACTGATTTTTTATAACAATTACTTGACAGATTTATCAGAATTGTTACAATACTTAATATTAGAAAAAAGAAAAGGCAATTTTTTTTGAGGTATATACTTTATATATATACGAGGTACAAAATGAAAAAAGAGAGAACTAATATGAGACTTATTACTAATGATACGACTGATATTAAAACATCAGATATAAAAATTGCTGAACCGATTGAAGATAAAGTATATCAATCTAATCCACTAAAAAGTGACTTGTATTCAAAACTTTTAGCATACCGACAATCTCAAAAGAAATTCAATGTACAGGATTTAATTAGAGATTCATTAAAGTAAATGTATTTAGTAAAACAAAGAATTTATTTATATTTTGATAAAACGCAGAAAAGTATGTTATGTACTTTTCTGCGTGCTTTTGTAAAGCAACATTTAGAAGATAGTTGTGCTGATATACTGGATAAATTTATAGATGAACAAGATTACTATATCAAAGTAAACGCTTGTAGATTTCCTTATATAGAAGAATATTTGTCTGATGATATGTTTTTACATGAAACATTAGAATTCATAAAAGCATGTAAGAAATACTATGATTATAAAAAAGCACAAGCACCGTTGATTGCAAAACAAAAAGAATTTGAAAAGCAAAAACGTAAATTTTTACAAGAAATAAAAATGTCAAAAGAAGCACCAACAAAAAAACAACTTTATTATTATAATCGTTTGTGTAAAAAATATAATATAGAAAAAAAAGATACAAATACATTATCTAAACTTGATTTAAGAAATGAAATAGAAAGAATTATTGATGAACATTCAGGAGATTGTTGCAATATTAACAAATAGTGGTATAGAACAAAATGAAGCAAATGTCGAAGTTAAAATGCTTATTGAACATTATTGTAACTATGGCATTAAAGACATTATAATGGGACGTCCTCTTGATTATGAAAAGTTAAAAATAGTTAAAGAGAAGGCTCAATTAAGAGCAAGAACAAAACTACCTATTCAATATATCATTGGTGCAACATATTTTATGAACAATTTATACACAGTTACACCTGACGTTTTAATACCAAGAGATGAAACAGAAATCGTAGTAAGACATGCACTTAAAATAATTGACGATAATAATTTACAAACGGTATTAGATATAGGTAGTGGTAGTGGCTGTATCGCTTGTAGTATTGCTCAAAACACTAATTGTAAAGTTTTAAGTTGTGATATTTCAGAAAAAGCCTTAAATATAGCAAAACAAAATGCAAAAAAACTAAATATTCAAAATATTGAATTTATTCATTCTGATTTATTCCAAAATATCAGCAAAGAACAAAGATTTGATTTAATAATATCAAATCCACCTTACATTCCAAAAGGCACAGATTTACAAAAAGAAGTAACATTTGAACCTAAAACTGCATTATTCACAAATGATGAAGATGGTACAGAGTTTTATAAAAAAATCATTGAACAAGGGAAAATACACCTAAATAAAAACGGCTATATTGTTTTTGAACTAGGAATAAACCAATCAAGTATTGTTGAAGAATATTTCAAACAACACAACTACAGCAACATCATCATAGAAAAAGACCTTGCTAATATAGATAGAGTAATTAGTGCCAAAATTTAAGAATGAATATTATCACAAATATTTGTTTCTGGAACAAAAGACAATTCTTTTTCTTGTGATGACTTTCTCATAAAAATACGTTTTTTACGATACAACATATCTACGAATGCTTCTAAACGAGTAATAAAGCCTGCTTCACCAGTATGTTCATCAATAGTTAAAGATAACATTGGTTTGCCGTACTCTTTTGCTTTACGAACAATTTTTTCAATCATCAATGAATCTGGACCACAACCAAAAGAATTAACTGTGATTAAACCATCAATTTTATTAACTTTTAAATAATGACCGGCAGTACCTGTCATATCTAATTCGTTTGCCCAATACATTTTTTGGTCTAGTGCATTTAAACCTTCAATTTTTTGTTCATCAGTAAGTTGCAATGATGAATAAACCTTTACACCCATCTTTTTAAGTTTATCAAAGATTTTCATAGATGCTTGGTCATCAAGAACATCATATCCATGAGCAACTAATGCAATAGATATTGGATAATCTGTATCATCACTATCTAAAACAATCTTACCTTTTAAAGCATTTTTTAAGGCAGTCTTATACTCAATACCATTTCTCATCATAGTTTGGAAATTGTTATATAGTTTCCAACCCTCTTTTGATGCATTTCTGATAGTATCAAAATCAGTAATACCAAAGCACTCTACACTTTCTTTCAAAAATTGATAAAAGCCTTGATTTTTTTGAGATTTGTCAATTGTTGGCTCTATCAATTCAAAATTTTGTTTAATAACGTTTCTAATCAAATCAGGAAGTCCTCTGATTTTAGAACAGTTATAAATCTTTGGAGCAATCGATTGAATAGATGGAACAAATATTCTATTTACACCTGCTTCTAATAATTCAACAACGTGACCTACAAAAATTTTGATAGGAAGACAAGTTTCTGTCACAACCAACGCAGCACCCTTTGAAACAGTTTGTTTTGTGGTTTTGTCAGATAAAACGACTTTAATACCTAAACTATTAAAAAATCCATACCAAAAAGGATAATGTTCATAATAAGACATTCCTCTTGGAAAACCTATAATTTTATCTTCACTATTATTTTTGTTAACCATAATATACTCCTCAAGAATATTTTAACTTCAACATAAAACGTTGTCAGCAATAATTTAAAATCTGTTACATAATTGCGTTTATAATTCCATAACACGCTTATATACATCATTTTTATTAATATCAAATAACGTAGATAAAATAACTGATATATCTTTTGATTTAAAACCTTTTTCTTTAAGTTTTAAAATTTTTGAATCAATATCAATTGTTGAATTATCATCAGAAGCATAAACCATACAAACAATTTCACCTTTTATACCATCTTTGAAATAAGAAATTACATTTGACACATTATCAACAATAGTTTCTTCAAACAACTTCGTTAACTCACGTCCCAATGCAATTTTCACTTCACCTCTAACTTGTTTTATAAAATTAAGAGTATCAATTATTCTATTTGGTGATTCATAAAATACCAAGTTTGATTTTGAATATTCTTGCAATAAATTTTTAGCAAGTTGTTGAGTTTTTGGGAAAAAACCAGCAAAAGTGAATACTTCTGTATCACGAGAGATTTGAGATAAAAATACAGGAATTGCACAAGAACCGGTGAGAGATGTAAAAGAAATATTTGCGTTACGTAATTCAGAAATTAAAACATTACCTGGATCACATATCATCGGAGTGCCAGCATCAGACACTAAAGCAACAGTTTTACCGGAATTTAATAATTCTAAAATTTCATTTACACGACTTTTTTCATTATATTTATGATAAGAAATCAATTTTGTCGAAATGCCCAAATGATTTAATAAATTTTTTGTAACACGAGAATCTTCGCAACATATAATATCAACTGATTTTAAAACTTCAATTGCACGTATCGTTATATCATCTAAATTTCCAATAGGAGTTGGAACTATATAAAATTGAAATGTCCTTTGCATAAATAACCTCTCAGTAATGAAATTGTAACATGAAAAAAGGACGGTTCTAATTGAACCGTCCAGTAATTAAGTTTTTTTACTTATTCTTTATTCATCCATAAATCGTAAGTAACACCCCAACTATTCAAACCACCAGTTGCTTTATATTTAGCAAGGTCAATTTGTCTTTGTTTTTTAGCTTTTTCTTGTTCTGCATTAAACTTTGCTAATTTTTTCTTATTAGAAGTTCTTTTCTTAACTACAGGATTAGCATAAGTTAAGAAGGTTCTATATTCTGCACAGTTATAACCGGCTTTAACTTTTGTTGCATAATTGTAAGTCAAGAAATCATAAACATTCATTGCTCTATCAGCATTACATGGTCTAGATTTTAAAATATCCATTGTTGAACCAGGTTGTTTTGTAATCCATACAACCATTGCAAGAGGATTATAACCAGCAGGAATCATTAAAGTTGCACCCATAACATCTGCTTCTTCATCATCATCTTGAGAAATTTTACTTGCAACATAAGTACTATTTGCAGCTTCTACTAAAGTATTGCTAGTACCTAATTTGTCAGATAGAGAAGATACTGCTAAATCTCTCCATTTTGCTTTATCATAATGATTACAAATAATGTGACCAAGTTCATGAGCAACAACGGCTGCTACTTCATTGTCATTACCTGCATAAGACAAATCAGTTGAACTTACACAAACAGTTTTTGATGCAACTGCGTTTGAATTATCAACAGCACCATTTACAACTTTAAAAGTAATTTTTGTAGCAATACTATTCTTTTTAAGCAATTGAGAGCCAACAGTAGAAACTCTATCAGCAGCAACCCAAGTTGCAGCATTTGCTTGAATAGCCATAGCCACTAAAACAAATAGTGAAACTAAGATTTTTTTCATAATATTTACTCCTTTTTAAACACTTTATGTAAACTATGTTACATTAAAAAGTTATGAGTGTAAAACAGTTGTGTATTTTTGTATAGATTTATTTTAAAAAATTACTTGATTTTTTATTTTTACGGAGCATAATAGAGGTGTTGAGTGTGCTTGCTCAACATGAAAATTTAATATTGCGGGATACTCTGCCGACGAAAACGATTAAGTATCGTTTGAGGAGAGGTAAGTCTGGGAACCAGACTGCGACATAGGCAGAATTCAACGCAATAACAATTTAATATCGCGGGATGGAGCAGTCTGGTAGCTCGTCGGGCTCATAACCCGAAGGTCGTTGGTTCAAATCCAGCTCCCGCAACCATTTATTTAAAAGGGTTTTAGCTAATTGCTAAAACCCTTTTTTAGTGTAAAAATAAGTAAAAGTTGCAAAAAAGTTGCAAAATAAAAATTTAAATTTAAATGAAAATATAAAATTAATTTCAAACTTTGTGTTATTATGTAAATATGGCTGATAAGTTATTAAAACTATTTGTAATAGAATCAAAGAAAAATCTTAAAACGGTAGATTTATCAAATTGGGTTGGCAAGGTTTATATTGGAAACAGAAAGCATATAGATATCATTCAACAAATCCCTGAAGTATCAAAATCAACAGGGATATATTTGTTATTAGGGAATGATACTCAAACAAATGAGCGTTTTTTATATATTGGAGAAGCGGATGATATCGCTCAAAGGATAAAACAACATTCTAACGACACAAAAAAGGACTGGTTTGACGAATTTATTATATTTGTAAGCAAAGATATGGATTTAACTAAGGCACATGTAAGATATCTTGAAAAAAGCATGTATGAGTTATCATTAAAGAATCTTACAACTATTAAGTTGAAAAATAGTTGTTGTCCTCCAGGTTCTAATTTGCCTGAATATGACATCGCATATATGAAAGAATTTCAAAATAATATGATATTCATTTTGAATAATTTGGGGATTATTGATTTTGTTAAAACTAATAATAACGATTGTATAAAAAATGAAGATAACAGTAATATATTTTATTTAAATTTAACTCAAGATAGAGTTGATAAAAGCGGTAATATAATAAAAGCTAAGCTAAACATAACTGATAATGGCTATATTTTATTAAAAGACTCTTATATTGAATCAGCAGAAAGAGCACCAAGTTTTAAAAAACATATTTATTATAAGTTAAGAAAAAAATTAGAAGAAGATAATTTATTTATTGAATCCGATATAAAGGGTTTGTGGAAAACAAAAGAAGATATTCCTTTTAATTCTTGCTCCGCTGCTGCGGCAGTTGTGAAAAATAGAGCAACTAATGGTAGGACTGAATGGAAGTTGGATTCAGGTGTTACATTGGATGAATATGAGAGAAAATAATTAAATTTATGTTCCAAACTTTTCTACTATACATTTAGGCTCAACAGCGGAAGAAACAATATTATTAAGCAAATTCACACACTTATCATTAACTTCCGGTAACAAATGAGTATACAAATCCATTGTCATAGTAATTGATGAATGCCCTAGTTGATGCTGGACATATTTCATCGGGGCACCGTTTGCGAGCAGGTGAATTATTAGGCTTGACGTGGGATTGTGTAGATTTTTGCAAAAACACTATTAGGATAAATAAACAGGTGCAAAGAAATAAAATTTTTAATCAAAAAAGTGATAGCAAGACAATACTTGGTTTTGTATATAATACTAAAACTAAAACATCAAACAGAATTATAAAAGTTATGCGACCATTAATGACAGAATTAACAGAATATAAAATGGAACAAGATATTATAAAGAAAAAATTAGGACAAGATTATTATACAAAATTAAACATTGTATTTCCTCGACAAGATGGGTATTTCACCGACTCAAGTACTTTTTTAGATGTATTTAGCAGAATCCAAAATAAACTTGATATACCGCATAGAAACGTACACGCAATGAGACATACATTTGCTACAAGAGCATTAGATCGTGGAATAAAGCCAATAGTAGTGTCAAGATTACTTGGACATGCCAGCATTTAAATCACAATGGATATCTACGGACACGTCATACCTGATTTTGTAGAGCAAGAGTTGGAAAAATTAGACGAGATATATTTTTAATTATTCTGCTTAATTTTGATATTTTTTTAGTTATAATATATATGCAACTTAATAATGGGATATAGAAGAATGCTTTTAATAATATTTTATACTACACTGATTATTTTATCTTTTATAATTATTCCAGATATAATGAAATATCTTAAATCAAAGTTAAAAATTTGTTTTTTTGATTTTTTCTTTAATATAACATTGTCTGATGAAGAACATCAAAATATACAAAATAACATAAATAAAATGTTTAATGATTCACCATTGCATAAACTATTTGTAAAAAAGAAAAAGAAGAAATTGTTAAAAAAACAAAAATTAAAGGAAAATATTGAATTATTATTGCAAATAAGTAATTTTTACAAAGAAGAAATAAATATCTATAGTAAAGATTATAGTGATTTTATGAAAAAAGTCGACTCAATATATAAAATGTTTACAATGCCAATCCCTATATATATAGGTTGCGTTTCTTATCTTATAAATGATTTAACAGCACTAGAATATAGTTTTTTAATAACAGCTATATTATTTTATATGTATTTTTTTATAAGAATAATATGGATACAATCTTTTCAAAATGGATATGCTAAGATTAAAGTTGAAATGCCATTGTTATTGAAAGATATATCACAAAGAAAATTTTTAGAAACATATATACTAAATTCAGCAACTTATTTAAAAATTCAAAGAAAAAATTTAGATAGTTTAAAAAATAAAATAAGATATATACATTTACAATATATTGCATCTTCTATGTTTTTGATTATTACTATGGTTGTGATATATTTGATTAAGTAAAGGAGAAAATCATGGACGAAAATCAATTGTTAGAATTAAAAAAAATATACCAAAAGTATAAAGCTGGCCATCTATTATCCGACAGAGAGAAAGAGCTATTAAAAAAGTTTGTTAATCTATCCCACATAGAAAAAAGAAATTTTGCAGAACAGGTTAACGAATCAGTTGATGATATTGAAACATTTATAGAAAGAGACATCAAAAGACAATAAAACAGATTACAACACATTCATCTGCACATGAGGTTGGAAAATCATAATTCAATTTGTGACGATCGGGAAAATTTTGAAATGATAAATTAAATTTCGTGGCAGTTTGTGAAAGATACCGTTGGTTTAAAGGTTAGAGATAATCGCTCATAACCCGAAGGTCGTTGGTTCAAATCCAGCTACCGCAACCATTTACAGAGGATTTAGTTAAGAGTTGTGTCCATTATGTGTCCACTAACTAAATCCTTTTATTATACATTAAATCCTAATTATATAAATCAAGTTTATTCAACACATTCATTTTTGCACCTATTATTGAAGATACACTACACTTTTCTAAAAGTGTAGTAAAAGATTTAGAAATGTTAGATATATAAGAGAATCTACTGTTTTTGAAAATTCTAATATTAAAAAATATTGGAGAAACTGCTTATATCGGATATTCCGATATAAAACCCTCAGATTTTAACAATGTACTTAAAAAAAATTCAAATCAAAAAATTTGTCTTATCGTATTTCTAACAAATTCTAATCAACCAAACAAAATAAATTTGCATAAAAATTCAAAATTACAATTAAATCGATTACTAATTGCCAACTAGCAAAAAATTTGCTACAATAGCAAAATAATTATATTTAGGTGTGATATTAATACAAGTTTATTTAAAAATTTTTCTATAAATAATTTCTACTTTATAGAGGTATGTCTTTATATATAAACTTGTAATAAATTTAAGGAGTTTCTTGATGGCTAACAAAACCGTAATGATTGAACAAGGTGTAGAAAATATTATTAAACAAAAATCTGGCACGACTTTAAAATTTGATTATGAAGGAACCATAACAAGTTCAAATTATACTAAGGCAGACGACAGTTCTCATGATTTAGTGATGACATTTACAATAAACAAAGATGGTGAAACTCAAAATACAACCATTCGCATCAAGAACTTCTTTTCTACTGACTATATGAAAAATATATCCTCGTTCAAAGATTTAATTATAAATAATAAAACATTGTCAATAAATAATTTAATTGAAGGTTTTAAAATTGATACCGCTAAAAAAGGTATAATCAAAGGTTCAGATTTTTCTGACATAATTCATGGTACAGCCAATAACGACAAAATATACACAAATGGTGGAAATGATAAAATTTACGCAGGTAAAGGTAACGATTCAATCTATCTTGGGAACGGCAAAAGCGATATTTACTTCTACAGTGGCGATGGGCAAGATACTATTTACATGACAAAAGATACTGGAATTGCACATATTTATGGACTGACAGAGGCAGACGTAAATCCGGAATATACAAGAAAAGGTAATGATCTTTTAATAAATAGAAATATATGGAAATCCGGTAAAGATGCTGAGACTATTACAATTAAAGACTATTTTAAACAAACAGAGGAACATTTCTATAGAGATGATATGACATTAAAAGATGTCTTAAACGATAATTTAGGCGAGTCAATTCGTAATATTTCAGCACCTAACATGAATAAATCAGCAACATTGCAGGGTACATTCTTAAACGACACAATCACAGGTTCAAATAAGAATGACAAAATCTACACAGGTGGTGGATATGATATTGTTACTGCCGGCAAAGGTAATGACACAATTTATGTTGATGGTGGAGAGGTTACTCTCAACTTCAACAAAGGTGACGGTGTTGATACTGTTTACCTAAGAAAACCTAGCGATTTGACAAAATTAACCTTAAATTTTGTCGATAAAAATTCTGTTAGAGGTTTTGAAAGAAGTACTAATGGCAAAGATTTACTTATTAATTACGCTACACCTGAAGATGGAAAATTTTCGGGAAAATATGACCGAATAATAATAAAAGATTTCTTCAAACTTGATGAATCAGTAAGAAATAAAATTTGTTACAAATATCAAGGTCACGACACTATATTATTCGATAATGATGATTACATTGCTATGTTTGGTAAAAAAAATTCTTCAAGCAAAATAATTGGTAGTATGTATAGAGATGCAATTTTTACAGGAAACAAAAACGACACAATTATATCAAACAGCGGAAAAGATGAAATTACGGGCAATAAAGGTGATGATAGAATTATACTATCAGGAAACGATAATAAAGAATTGTATTTCCAAAATGGAGATGGTTCAGACACTATTATTACGAAAGATTTTCATAATGCAACAATCGCTATAGATACCTTTAGTTCAGAACATGGATATAAGGCATATAAAACTGCTGACGGTGATATCGTCGTTGGAGATTTTGGTGGATATACGACAGAAAAGGAATCATATAAAAATCAAACTAGTTTAAGTCTTGATGATTTTGAAACAGAATATATGGAATACGGCAAAACTTATGATATCTCAAACTCAAAAATGTTTTTTGAAAAATTCATAAAAAATAACGAAGAATTAGGCGAAAATAAAAACAATATAGAATTTACCGATGGCAATATTGATTTCGATAATCTTGGTGAATACATAACAAAAACGAATGCAAAGTCATCAGATCCAGTGACCAATAAAGAACTTGAAGCCTTTGCCGGTACAGAAAAAGATGATTACATTATCGCCAGCAATAAAACTGACTCAGTTGATGGTGGCAATGGTGATGACATCATTGTTGTAAATAAAGGAAAACATTATGTAATTGGTGGAGATGGTGACGATACACTTGTTGTTAAAAACATCGGTTCGTTAAATTATGCAAATGGAGTTGAAAGACTGCAATATAATGGCAAAATGAGCGACCTGTATTTTGTATTCAACGTAGATTCCAATGGTGAAATAGTAGAAGAACAAGGATTTGGAGTAGGAAACTCTTCTATTTACAAACAAATTACAAATGCTAAGTTTAAAAACGGCACTTGGTTTGAATATGAAATTCCGGAAGAAATTATTGTTGCAGATAAAAACGGACTTAATTCTCAAGAAATAAATTTAGAAAATATAAAAGGAATTATTGCTGAAAATGTAGGTAAATATCTAAAAAATAAGGGATATTCTTCTGCTTGGGATTTGTTGCAAAACGAGCAAAACAAATCGATGAAATCTCTTAAAAAAGATATTGACGGACTTATGAAAATTTATAAACAAGGTATCTCCGGTAACGATACTATTACTGCAACCGATGAACACTATGAACTTCTTCAAGCAGGAGCAGGAAATGATACTTATAATGTGAGTGCTGATTTATTCAAATCACAATTGATAACAATAGATGACACATCAGGAAAAAATGATACATTAAATATTGATGTTTCAATAGATGATATTGGTATGCTTTTGCCAACAGATTTAAAATTAAAAACTAATAAAAAAGGTAGAGTAATTTATGATAAAAGTGGCAATCCTCAATACGTTGCAGAAGGTGATTTATACATATCAAATGGAATGTCAACTTCTAACAGTTGCATCCGTATAAAAGATTTCTTTGGTAAAGGTAAAATCGAAAATATCTATCTTGCAAATGGTGAAAAATTAGATACTAATAAATTTCTTACAGACTTTGCAAAATTAATTGATTCAATGGGTTGCAAAGATTTTTATGAAGCCATAGCTAAAAATGATAAGACAATTGACGCATTCTTAAGTGGTGCAAAAGTAACCATTGCAAATGAGGGCGATAAAATTGTTGTTTCTGAAACTAATAATACCCCATGGAGTATTTTTGGTAAAGATAACGAAAACACAAACTATACAGTTGATATAAAAGACGGTAATGATACAGTAAGTGTTAGTGGCGGAAAAGTAAACGTAACAATGGATTCTGGAGAAAAAACGATTAATTTTGATTCCATTGATACTACAATTAATGCTTCGAAATCTACAAAAGCAACAATTAAAAGCACTTTTACAATTGATCCTGAAAATGCATCTGCTCATATAAAAGGTTCAAGTGGAGATGACATTATTGAAATCGGCAGAATTGATTCAACAATAAATGCTGGAGATGGTAACGACCACATTGTAGTTCATAGTGGTGGACATAATGGTATTAGTGCAGGAAAAGGAAATGATACTATTGAAGTTCATGGATGGGGAACTACCAATGACATAAGAGGTGGTGAAGGTGATGATACATATATATTTGATAACTTAGAATATGATAACAATAATACTATTACAGATATTTCTGGCAACGACCAAATAATATTGAAAAATATTGCAAAAGGTAGTGCTCATATTGTATTCAATGTTGATGCAAACGGAAATTTCCAAGATAGAGAAGGTCAATACACTATCATTGGCGACGAAGCTTATGATTTGTGGAAACGTGACGGTATTGTAAAAGATACCGGAATCCAAGTTAATGATTTTAACTCTATCGAAAAAATTACTACAGAATATTATGATATGAGCAAGTATTCTATTGATAGTAAGCAATTAAATACGTTGAGAGCAACTGTTGCAGGCTGGCTTGCTGATAATAATTACGCAGATGTCAATGCCGTGTTTGATTCAAAAAATGAAGCAGATATTAATACTCTCGTAGCACAATTCTCTAACGTAGATTGGCAAACAGGAACATAATAATACAAAAAATAAAAAACGGCTTTTAGTATTTAAAAGCCGTTTTTTATTTTAATTTTTAAACTTATCTTTATCAAGATATTTAATAACTCTTGCAGGATTACCAACTACTATTGCATTATCTGGAACATCTTTTGTTACAACAGCACCTGCTCCAACAACAGCATTTTCTCCAATTGTTACTCCGGGTAAGATAGTAACATTTACACCAATCCATACATTCTTTTTTATATGTACTGGTTTACAAGTGATAACATATCTATCATATAAATCATGATTATTTGTTGCAATAACACAATTCAAGGAAATCATTGTATTATCTTCAATCGTTAACCCTCCAGCAGACATACATTTAAAACCATTCAAAATAACAACATTTTTACCAATTTTAATTTTATCAGCAAGAATAGTATATAAAGGAGGTTGAATAACTGTATTTTCTCCAAGTGTATGATTAAACAATTCATCTATCAAATTTTTGCATTCTTCACTAGTAGGCATCGTTTGATTTATTTTAAAACATAATTCAACACTACGTTTTTGTTCTGCCAACCTTTCAGGAGATTGGTTTCTTACATCAATTCTAACTTCTTCCATAATTCACCTCTGTGAAATAATAACATAAAATTCAATTAACTATAAGAACTCAATATAAATCTTTACTTCATCAATTTGCCAAAGAATTTAATCATTGTTCTTGTAAAATCCTTTTTAATAGGTTTTACTTCATCCAAAACTATGCTTTCCTTTTTTATCAATTGTCTTCGTACCTTATTCGTTTTTGGATAAGTATCTTTAAATACCTGTTTAAATTCATTATCTACTTTTACGAAACTATCTTGTTGGCGTAACAATGCCATGTTTTCCATTGCCATATTCGGATAATCATTCGTTTTTGCATGTTGCCTTGCTAATAAACCAATTGTAGGATTTTCTTTACAATCTTCTATATGAGCCTCTGCATAATGTGTTAATTTGGGTACAAATTGATAAGGTGTATCAAGCAAATCATTACTTAATTGTGCATTCATTTTCATAAAATCAATTGTCCCATAATCGCTAATTGCTGTCATATAATTCTCCTACGAAATTTTATTATGTATAAATAATATTTCTAAAAATAATTTTTGCTATCTAACAAAATTTTTATTTACAAGTTTTAACTATAATATGAGGATAATAACTACAAAACAATTAAAAGAAATTCCAAGAAGAATCATATATTCAAAAGCATATAACGAAACAACTCAATACAATATGGCTGATACAAAAACTGGGAAACTCGTTGGCAGAATGTATGGTAATATGGAACGGGAATTTTCAGGTTCAATATATTATCCAACCCTTGACTACTATGATTCATTTTTTATTCATTTATTAGATATTAAAGAGAAAAGACAAGGACACGGAACTGCTTTTATTAATTTGGCTAAAAATATCAGCAAACAAAATGGTGGTGATGGTAGAATACACTTAAAAGCAAGTAATTGTTTTGATGTAAAACACCCAGCCCAAATATTTTATAGAAAACTGGGATTTAACTCTCAATATACAGAACAATTAAAAATGATTGATAAGGCTATAAAACATAACAAAAAACTTGATAGAAAAAAACTATGTGACATACCAATGTACTTACCAACGAATCCAAAACCTGTACACTATGAACCAAATATACTAGAAAGAATTTTAGATTTATTCAAAAAGAAACAAAAATAAATTTATCCGTTTAACCAGTCATAACAAATTTTTAAAAAGTTAATTTCGTCTTCTAAAAATAAATCTTCTGCATGTTTTCCATCTTCAAACAAAACATATTCTTTATCACATATAGCCTTACCAAAAAGCAATTTTGTATGCCACGGATAAACTGTCACATCATTTTTACCTGCAATAAATAAAGTTGGACATTTTACGTTCTGAATAATATCAATAGGTTTAATTTTCTTATGTATCGGTAGACAAGGACGAATTGATAACCAACGATTTAATTCAAACTTTTGTAATGTCGGAAGCCAAGCATTTTTTCGCCAAAAGTTATTTTCAATTTTGTCGAAATCACTTGCCGGACTAACTGCAATAACTTTATCAATGCAATCATTATTTGAAGAATAAATCAATGCCAATGATGCACCCAAAGAAAATCCTATCAAATAAATATATTTGTAATCGTTTTTAATAATATCAATAACAGATTGAATATCATTTATTTCTTTTGAAGTAAACGTATAAAATCCACCACTTTTGCCATGTCCTCTAAAGTCTAAAGTAATAACATCAAAGTTTTTCGCAAACTGTTCACTCAAATGAGAGAATGCAAAACTATCTTTTGTCATAAACCAACCATGCAAAACAATAACCAAACTTTCTGAGCCTATTTTATAGTGATTAAAGGCTATTTTGACATTATCAACAGTTTTTACAAAACATTCTTCCATATCGTTATTTATTACTAATCATAGACAATATTTTATTTTTAATTTCTAATTCTTTTTTAGAATATGCCTTATTCCAAGTGTTAACCCACTTTTTAAAATTAGAAATATCTCTTTTATTTTCAGTAATATAGCAACTATTACCTTGAATATTCGGTACACCTTGTTTTTTAGAAGAAATTACACCATAAAATTTATCAGTTTCTTTTTCATAATCAAGAAAAACATCAACATTTCTT
>OQVT01000054.1_pt1 | contig 39490 bp, 33 predicted proteins | sample 1691561 | NCBI WGS metagenome assembly OQVT01 (sample SAMN03418260, study PRJEB22391) | human gut metagenome | biome: human-gut; feature: organic feature; material: feces | host: Homo sapiens | place: Tanzania | collected 2013-01 | reverse complement strand
CGCCCTGAAAGGGCAAAAGCTTTCAATTTCAAAGCTTTTGCCCTTTCAGGGCGACCTTGATCTTGCCAACATTACCCAGGGCGCTGCCCTGGGCTAAGAGCTTTTGGGCTTTCAGCCCGTCCTCGGCTGCCATTATTTAGACTTGTGACACACCCTCAATGTTTTATTCATCAGAATCTATCGAGTGACACATTATTTGATTCCTCTCTCGTTGAGTGCCTTTGAGTATTTGGCTGCGTTGTCGAGGTGCTCGGAGTAAGTGCGGGCAAAGTTGTGGGTGCCGCTGAAGTCCTCCTTCGCACACATGTAGAGATAGTCGTGGTGGATGTGGTTGAGCACGGCATCGATGCCGGCAACTGTAGGGATGCGGATAGGCCCTGGAGGCAGTCCTGGGTTGCGATAGGTGTTGTAGGGGCTGCGGATGCTGAGCAGGTTGTTGTAGATGCGCTTCAGCTCGAAACGCTTCCAGGCGAACTTGATGGTAGGATCGGCCTGAAGAGGCATTCCCTCGGGATATTCGGCATTGCGAAGCATCAGACGGTTGTAGTACATGCCCGCAATCATCGGTTTCTCACCGTCGTTGGCAGTCTCCTCGTCCACGATACTTGCCAGGGTGATGACCTGCTGCGGGGTAAGGTTCATGTTCTTCGCTTTCTGTGTGCGCTCAAAGTTCCAGAACTTGTCCGACTCCTTCTTCATGCGACTGAGCAGTTTGTCGAGCGACACGTTCCAGTAGATGTCGTAGGTGTTGGGGATAAACATACAGGCGATGGTGGCCGTGTCGTAGCCATACTTCTCGCAGGTGGCCTCGTCGGTAAGGGCATGGCTGATGGTAGCGCTGTCGAGCATCAGCTTACGTCCCAACTCAGCTGCGAGTTTGTCGAGTGTCCGGACCGATGGAACGGTCAGGTTGACAGGTTCCTGGAGTCCGTTCTTCAGGTGGCGCCATGTCTTGAGCGAACCGTCACCGGGATGGATGGCATAGCGACCCGTGCGAATATGCTCGGCGTATTCGGAGTGATGGGTAAGGGTGCGGAAAGCCTGCATCGGGATGGCGCGGGCTATCGGCGCGAGCTTATGATAAACGGAGTCTATATTGTCGTCTTCGTCAATATAGACATATTCTGTCTTCTCGCTTTTCGAGAATGAGGAAAAGCCATAGATATAAGTAATGACGATTACCGCCACGAGGCACACCAAGGCGCCATAGAAATAAAATTTGTAAGCGGTCTTGCTTTGTTTTTTCTTCATTTTTGTGTTTTGTTTTTGTGCATGAATTTCGCTGCAAAAGTACATTTATTCGTGGAATTGACAAAATTATTGGGCTTATATTATTCAAGTATAGGTAAAAATAGGTTAATTCCTTATTATTTCGGCAAGATTGACGTAACTTTGCAAAGTTCAATAACAGAAAAATGATGGAAACAAAGGATTATAAAGAAGGAATAAGGGAATATGATACGTATGTCTTCGACCTCGACGGCACGTTGCTCTCCACACTCGACGACCTGGCTGCGAGCTGCAACTACGCCCTTCGCACCAACGGGATGGAGGAGCACTCTGTCGACGACGTCAGGAGATTTGTGGGCAACGGCGTGCGCAAGCTCATGGAGCGTGCCATTCCTCAGGGCGACAGCAATCCGCTCTTCGACAAGACCTATGCCGACTTCAGAAAGCATTATATGGAGCACAACCTCGACACCACCAAGCCTTATCCCGGCATCATGGATCTGTTGAGCAGACTGAAGGAGAGAAACAAGAAAGTGGCTGTGGTGAGCAACAAGTTCTATGCTGCCACGCAGGCGCTCTGCCGTCATTTCTTTGGCGACCTGGTGGATGTGGCGATAGGAGAGCGTGAGAACATCAGGAAGAAGCCTGCGCCCGACACGGTAGAAGAAGCCCTGCGCCAGTTAGGTGCCGACAAGGTTGGCGCAGTGTACATTGGCGACAGCGACGTCGACATCATGACTGCCCGCAACTGCCAAATGCCTTGTATCAGCGTGTTATGGGGTTTCCGTGACAAAGAATTCCTCGTGGATCATGGCGCCACAACTTTCGTTCACTCTCCCGAAGAAATTTTTCCTTTCTGAAAGGAAGGCTTTTCTGGAGGAATCTCCTTCCCTTATGCTAAATGCGAGTTGACGAACTGGTAGACGGCATCCTTGTAGGAATCGGAGATAGGGATGCTGGTCTCGCCATAATAGATGCGCATGTGACCGATGGAGTCCATACGGCAGAGGTTGGCGATGAACGAACGGTGGATGCGCTTGAACTGCTGGCGGGGCAGACGGCTCTCCAGTCGCTTGAGGTTGGAGAAGGTCGTGACCTTACGGCCCTGTGTGAGATGGAAACGCACATAGTCGTTCATGCTCTCGATGTAGAGAATATCGTCGAGGTCGATGCGGACAAACTTATTCTCAACCCTGGCTACTAAGCAGCGGTCGCGCTCTATCGGGTCCTGCAACTGGTATTCGTCAAAGGTAGCCCTCACTCGCTTGTACGACTCCTGAAAGTCTTCGAAGCTGATGGGTTTGAGCAGATAGTCGGCAGCTCCAGCCTTGATACCGTCGAAGGCATACTCCTTGTAGGCTGTGGTGAAGACCAGACGGCAACTCTCGGGCACGAGACGAGCAAACTCAATGCCGCTCAGTTCGGGCATCTGTATGGCGAGGTAGAGCACGTCGACATGTCCGTTCCTCACGTCTCTTACAGCCTCCCGCGCACTGGTATAAGCACCAATAAGTTGTAGGGTTGGTGTCCGCTTGATGTGGCTCGTTATCTGGTTCAGAGCCTCTGGGTCATCGTCAATAACGACACAGTTTAGTATCATGTTTTATAGTGTTTTTTTTTGTTCTTTTCTGCTACAATAACGTCCCAATTGGGAAATTATTGTGCAGAATAGCGAGAGATTTTTATTCGTATCTGATGGCTTCGATAGGGTCGAGGCGGGCAGCTTTCTTGGCAGGATACCAGCCGAAGAAGACACCTGTGAAGGTACAAACAGCAAAGCTCATGATGATGCTCCAGGGCTCTATCTGCGTGGCTACGTGCAGGAACTGTTGCAGTCCTACCGACAGACTGACTCCCAACAGCACACCTATCACACCGCCCGTCACACTCAGCAGGATGGCCTCGATGAGGAACTGGTTGAGGATGTCGACACCACGTGCTCCCACGCTCATGCGCAGACCAATCTCACGGGTGCGCTCCGTCACACTCACATACATGATGTTCATAATGCCGATACCGCCCACGAGGAGCGAAATGCCTGCCACAGAACCAAGAAGGATGGTGATGGTCGACATGGTGGAGTTCATCATGCTCGAAATCTCCTCCTGCGAACGGATGTTGAAGTCGTCCTCGTCTGCCTCGGTCGTACCGGTGGCGTCCTTGAGCTTATGGTTGCGTCGCAGGATCTCCGTTATCTGGTCTTGAGCCGGTTGTGAAGCTTCCTCGGTAATCGCCGAGCAGACGATGCCGCCCAAGTAGGTTTGGGCCAGGATGCGTTTCATCACGGTGGTGTAGGGTGCCAGCACCAGGTCGTCCTGGTCCATGCCCATGGAGTTGTAGCCCTTCTTCTTCAGCACACCCACCACACGGAAGGGGATGCTGTTGAATCGCACCACTTTGCCCACGGGGTCGCTGCCGTCGGGGAAGAGATAATCCACCACCGTCTGTCCCAGGATGCACACCTTGGCAGCCGCCTTGATGTCGTTGTCGGTAAACATCTCACCGTCGGCCACCTTGAGCTGTCGGATGCTCAGGTAGTCCTGGTTCACACCGTAGATGGAGCTTTGCGTATTGTTGTTGCCGTTGATCCATTGACCGCTGCTGTTGACGGTAGGCGAGATGGCAGAGATGTAGTTGCACTCGTCCTTGATAGTCTGATAGTCAGCCTGTTTGAGGGTCTCCATGGCAGAGGCGTCCTGTCTCACACCGCCCCTCATGTCGGCACCCGGCGAAATCATGATCATATTGCTTCCCATCTCGGCGATGTTGGCCTTGATGCTTGCCTTGCTGCCCTGTCCGATAGCGAGCATGGTGATGACGGCAGCAATACCTATAATGATACCCAAAGCCGTGAGAAACGACCGCATCTTGTTGGCTGCGATCGCCCTGATGGCTATCTTGAATAGATTCTGATAATTCATCGCATTTTAAATCATTAATATTGAAAAATTACTCATCCGTATTCGCCGGCAGGGCAGCGAGACCCTCGGCGGCAGAGAGGATGTGCGGATTGTACTCGTCGCTGATGATGTGACCGTCGCGCAACTCGATGTTACGGCTCGAATAGTTGGCAATATCGGGGTTGTGGGTCACGAAGATGATGGTACGTCCCTCAGCATAGAGCTTCTGGAAGAGCACGAGAATCTCGAAACTTGTACGTGTGTCGAGGTTACCCGTTGCCTCATCGGCAAGGATGACGGCGGGGTTGTTGACCAGGGCGCGGGCTATGGCCACACGCTGCATCTGTCCACCCGACATCTGGTTGCTCTTGTGATAGAGACGTTCGCCCAGTCCTACGGCCTTCAGCGCCTCTATCGCCCTCTGCTTGCGCTCCTCGGCTGTTACCGCGGGGTTGTACATCAGGGGCAGTTCCACATTCTCCACGCTCGTGGTCTTGGGCAGGAGGTTATAGTTCTGAAAGATAAAACCTATCTTGCGGTTGCGCAGCACGGCACGCTCCGAACGCGACATGGTGCGTACCGACACGCCGTCGAGGTAGTATTCGCCACTCGATGGGGTGTCGAGACAACCCAACTGGTTGAGCAGGGTAGACTTGCCCGAACCCGACTTACCCATGATGGTGACAAACTCGCCCTCGTAGATCTTGAAGCTCACGCCCTTGAGGGCATGAACCGTCTCGTCGCCTACGAGGAAGTCGCGCCTTACGTTGTCGAGCTCAATCACGACCTTCTTCTGGTCTTGGCTGGCTTTGTTTTCTATGTTTTCTGACATGATGATTGTACTTTTATTGAACTTTCGCTGGGTTCAGAATAAACTTTCGCTGGGTTGAGAAGTGACAGCAAACCCTTACTTCTTCTTTCCCCTTGGACCCGGTCCGCTTATCAGTCCCTGGCTTTGCTGCTGGTCCTCGCTGTCGTCCTCGGGTGTGTTCACCACGATTTCGGTCACAATCTGCTGACCGGCCTTCAGTCCCTTTGTTATCTCTGTATGCATTCCGTCGGTCTGACCGATGCTCACTGGGTGAGCGGTAAGGGTTTTGCCGTCGAGGGTCCACACCTTGTTCTTGCCCTTGCAGTCAACTATCTTCATGTCTTTGCCTACGGTTTCCTTGGTAGGTGTGAAGCGCAGCGCCTTGTTGGCTACAGCCAGCACGCCAGTGCGTTCCTGCGTGTAGATGGTGACATTGGCGGTGAGTCCCGGTTTCAGTTTCAGATCGGCATTCTGTGCGCTGATCACCACCTCGTAGGTTACCACGTTGTTGGTTGTCGTGGCCTGCAGACGGACCTGCTTCACCGTACCCTCGAAGGTGTCGTCGGGATAAGCATCGACGGTAAAGGTAACGCGGTCGCCCTCCTTCACACCACCTATGTCAGCCTCGTCCACGTCGGCTACTACCTGCATGTTGGTCAGGTCTTTGGCGATGGTGAAGAGCTCAGGAGTATTGAAACTGGCAGCCACGGTCTGTCCTTCCTCCACACTCTTCGAGATAACGGTTCCGTCGATAGGCGAGGTGATGGTGGCGTAGCCTAAGTTGGTCTGCGCACGCTGCACCTGTTCCTTGGCTGTGGCCACCTCCTCCTTGGCCTGTCGATAGGTGAGGAGGGCGTTCTCATAGTCGTCGGCGCTGACGAGTCCTTTCTGGTAGAGGGTCTGATAGCGCTTCATGTTGGCGCTCTGGTAGTTGAGCTGACTCTGGGCGCTCGCCATGTTGGCCTTGGCGGTGTTGAGCTCGCTCAGCAGATTGGTTTTGTCGAGTTCGGCGATGACCTGGCCCTTCTTCACCTGGCTGTTGTAGTCAACGTAGAGCTTGTTGACAATACCTGATACCTGTGTACCCACGGTGACACTTGTCACCGCCTCGATGGTACCTGTGGCAGTCACGCTGTTCTGCAGGGTCTGCAGACTCACCTTCTCCTGTTTGAAGTTGATTTCTTCCTTTTCCTTTCCGCCTGAGAGTGCCCAGGCAGCCACGGCTATGATTACCACGACTGTCATGGCAATCCAAACTTTGCTTATCTTCAGCTTTTTCATATTGAATGTTTTTACTTTTTTACCTTTTTGCTTTTTTACCTTTTTACCTTTACAAGATTCTTCCTTGCTGATAGAACTTCAGCATGTCGAGGTTGAGGATAGCGAGGTATTTTGCCTGCAACTCGTTCTGCTGGGCACGCAACAGGTTGTCCTTGCCTGTGCGAAGTTCCACGATGTTCTTCAGTCCTAAGCGGAACTGCTCGCTCAGCAGGTTGTAGCTTTCCTGTGCGCTCTCGCGGCTCACTTTGGCAGCCTGGTATTGTCTCTGGTTGGTGTTGGCCTGCAGCCAGTAGTTCTCGATGGTGGAGTAGAGCTGTGTCTGCTCGTTCTTCATGTCGAGCAGAATCTGTTGTTGCTGGATGCAAGCCTTGTTGACAGCTGTCTTTGTCTGTCGGTTGTCGAAGAGCGGAATGCTCACGCTGAAACCACCTCCCACATTGAAGTTGTTCTTTATCTGTGAACCCCAACTGTTTGTATTCATGGAAGTTGTACTCGTAGACAAGCCTGCATTCAAACCGATGGTTGGCAGTTTGCCAGCCTTGGCTATCTTCACGTTCAGGTCGTTCTGTGCCAACTGGTTCTGATAGACCTTCATCTCGGGTCTACGGTCGAGAGCAGCCGTGTAAACACTTTGCAGGGCAGGAATCTCAGCCAGCGCCATCGCCTCGGTCGTGTTGGGCATCACCACGTCGAAAGCCTCTTCGTCGGTTATCTGCAACAGTTCCTTGAGTTGTCGCTTGTAGTTTCTCACATTGTTCTTTGCCTCCACAATGTTGTATTCATCCTGTGCTCTCTGAGCGGTGAGCTGAGCCAAGTCGGCTTTCGACATCTTGCCGATCTTTACCATCTCCTTGCCGCGGTTCTCGTTCTCCAAGCTCGACTGATAGCTCTCCTGGTTCACGTTGATGGCCTCGGTAGAGTAGAGTATCTGAACGTAGAGCTGGGCTATCTGCTCCTGCAGTTTGGCTGCCTGTGTGGCAGAATCGAGTTGTGCAGCCTCGCCCACCAGTTTGTTGAGCTTCACCTGCGCCTGTCGCTTGCCGCCGTCGTAAAGGGTGTAGTTGCCCATCACGCTGTACGTGCCGTTGTAGTACACCTTGTCGATGGAAGCCTTGGAGTATCCGTCACCAGAGATGCCGTTGGCCACCCATGGCGTGTAGTTGACATTCTGGTTGGTAGAAGCGCTGAGCGATGGCAACAAGGCTGCCTTCGACTGCAGATAGTCTTCGTGGGCACTCTGTGCCTGCAGACGTGTTTTCTGCAACGAGATGTTGTTGGCCAGGGCGTAGTCGATGCAGTCTTTCAGACTCCATTGACGTGCCTCTGCCGAGAAGGGCATTGAGGCTATCATCAAGCCTACGATTGCCTTTGTGATTGTTTTTACTTTTCTCATCCTTTATATATTATTTGTTGTTATCTGTTTTTTGAGAAGTTATCTTCTTGTCCCCTCGCAACTTACACTAAAAAAGATGACATTTCGGGTAAATGGTTTATTATGTATGAAAGTTTTTAACAAAAATAAACAAGAAACCTTGGCGGGTTCATATTTTTTATTTACCTTTGCAGCCGCAATTGGTTCGCAACTATCTTCGTTCCGCTGAGGCAATAGGAGGTGTTGCGATGAAAAGGGAATCAGGTGAGAAGCCTGAGCAGTCCCGCTGCTGTATGCGTCTTATTGGGCAAGCATGATGGTCACTGACATTTTTTCGGGAAGACCGCTTGAACGAGTTTGACGACGCGAGCCAGAAGACCTGCCGTTGCCATAGAGAGACAATGTGTGTGCTCACTGTATGTATCAATCAGCATACTATAAGTATTTACGCTTTCTGTCTATGATTCTATCCCGCCTCGTGGGTTAGGTTTTGGGATGGAGAACCATTAAGTTTTTTAGGATAAGATGAAGAAAATCTGCAAAGGATTATTGTGCCTCTGTGTGATGCCCTGTCATGCGCAGAATGTAGGTACGATTCAACGCGACACGCTCTCGCTCGACGAGGTGGTGTGTGTGGGCGAGCGCCCTCATTACCTTACACCCAGTCAGACCCTCCAGGGCGAGATGCTGCAGAACCTGTCTACCACCTCCGTGGCCGATGCCCTGAAATATTTCTCGGGCGTGCAGATCAAAGACTATGGTGGACTGGGCGGACTGAAGACCGTCAACGTGCGGTCGCTCGGATCGCAGCATGTGGGCGTGTATCTCGACGGCATTCGTATCACCAACGCACAGAACGGACAGGTGGATTTGGGCAAGTATTCTTTGTCCAACATGGAGTCTGTGTCGCTATACAACGCCAACAGGAACGAGCGTCTGCAGTCGGCTTCCGAGTACGCCTCGGCGGCTACGGTCTATATGCAGACCCGTCGTCCCGACCGCACTATGCTGACGGGCGAATACGGACTGGGATCGTTTGGACTGCAGAAAGCCAAGCTCTATTTCGCCTTGAAGAACTGGCTCTTTGTAGATGGGGAATATCAGCACAGCGACGGCGACTATAAGTTCCGGTTCCAGTCGGCTTCGGAAGACACGATAGGGCGCCGTCACAATTCCGACATCACCTTCTACCGGCTTGAGGCAGCAGGCTTCTATCGGGGACTGTCGGTCCACACCTATTATTATAACTCCGAAAGGGGCTTGCCAGGTCCTGTCGTCAGGCGACTCTCCGACCAATGGGACTCCACCGACCGGCAATGGGATCAGAACTTCTTCGCACAGGCTTCGTACAAGAAACTGTGGAGCCGTTTCGGTCTGAAGGCAAACATGAAGTATGCTTTCGACTATCTGCATTATCTGCAGGACCCATCGACCAATGCTGCCGCTATGTACTGCAACAATCACTACACCCAACAGGACTTATACGCCTCTGTGGCTGGTTCTTACAACAGTACCTATCTCTCGCTGACAGCGAGTACAGACCTGCGATGGTCCGACCTCGACTGCGATGTCTATCGCTTCAACTACGTTTATCGCATCGACTCCAAGTCGCTCCTCTCGCTCATCGGTTCGTACAAGGGATGGGAGGCCAATGTGGCGCTGCTCTACACCCATGTGCAGGATCATACCGTAGCACAGGCTGACGCAATGCAGAAGCTCACGCCCATGTTCCTGCTCTCGTATAAAAAGGGCGGCTGGATCCTCAGAGCTTTCCACAAGCGCATCTTCCGTGTGCCCACGCTCAACGACCTGTACTACACGCTTGTGGGCAACACCCAGCTGCAGCCCGAATACACCTCGCAATGGGATGCGGGAGCCGACTATCGCGGCAAACATCTGCACCTGGCCCTTGACGCCTATTACAACGAGATAAGCGACAAGATTGTCGCCATCCCGATGAAATGCCAGTTCCGCTGGTCGATGGTCAACTTTGGCAAGGTGAAGTCGTATGGCGTGTCGCTCTCCGGCGGCTACAACCAGGAGTGGGGCAGGTTCTCGCTCTCTGCCAACGCCAACTACACATGCCAGATAGACCGCGACTACACCATGCCCGACGATCCGGAATACAAAAACTACATTCCCTATTCGCCCATGCACTCGGGCTCTGCCATCGTCGACCTGGGTTATCGGTCGTACAGCCTCTGCACCTCGTTTCTCTATACAGGAGAGCGCTTTGCCCTGATTTCCAATAATTCCGACGACCGTCTGGGCGACTGGTACACGGTGGACGTGAAGCTGAACAAACGTTTCCACTTGGGCAAATACGTACTGCAGGCCACCTTGGAGTGTAACAACCTTACCGACTCGCATCACGAGGTGGTGAAGCGTTACCCCATGCCTGGAAGAAACTACAAGATGACACTGAAATTTGAAATGTAGGGATTTGCTCAGGAGTTAAGGAGTTAAGAAGTTAAGGAGTTTAGACAATACTAAAGAAATATGAACATTCGTAAACACATCATAGGCCTCTATGCCATCGCCATCGTACTGACGATGATGCTTTCGGGCTGTCGCATGGAAGTGAACGACGAGGTGGCTGTCAGTCATCCCACGGCTTCCGACGACCGCCTGCTCGTGCTCTGCGAGGGATTGTGGGGAATGGACAACTCCACCATCTCGCTCATCGACCATGGTGTGCTTACCAACAAATGGTTCCGACAGCAGAATCCACAGCAGCGCTTGGGAGATACAGGCAACGACCTGCTGATGGTGAACGACACGCTCATCGCCATCTCCGTGAACTGGTCGAACATCATCCAGTACATCCGTCCCGACGGATCCGCCATAGCTGCCACAGAGGATATTCCCAACAACCGCAAGTTGGCTACCGATGGCGAATACCTCTACTGCACCTCGTATGCCAACGACGGCTATGTGGCGAAGATAGACCTGCGTACGAAGAAGATTGTCGATACCTGTCCCGTGGGTTACGAGCCCGAGGGAATAGCCTGTTACCGCGGCCGCCTCTTTGTGGCGAATACAGGAGGCTATTCTTCGCAAGCAAGCCACGACTACGAGTCGACCATCTCGGTCATCGATGCGCAGACGATGAAGGAACTGAAACGTATCGACACGGGCTGCATCAACCTCTTCGGCAACATGTCGCAGGAAGGGCAGTTTCTTTGCATCAACTCCGTGGGCGACTACTATGAGGTTCCGGGACGTTCCATCGTGTTCAACATGGAGAGCGAGGAATTCCGCGTGTTCGATTTCCCTGTGACCTATAATTGCAGCTACGGCGGAAAGTTCTACGCCATAGGCTCTGCCTTCTCTTACCTCTCGGGCACCTACGATTTCTCGGTTCACACCATCCAGTTGCCCTCACTTCGGGTGGAGGAAGGACTTGGGGAATATGACGCAGCCATGCCCACCATCAAGCAGATGCAGTCGCCCTACGGCATTTACATCTCGCCCCGCTCGGGACATCTCTATGTGTCGGATTCACGCGGTTACGCCACCAACGGCTACGTCTACGAGTTTGACCGCGACGGCTCCCTGCTCAACAAGTACAGCCTCAAGGGCATCAATCCTGCCCACTTTTTGGCGTTGCCGTGAAGCACAGGGGTTAGAGGAAAAGAATATAGAATCCAACCCGAATAATCGGAAATCAAATTGTTAGAAAAAATGTAATTCAACATAAATTATTAATTTTAACTAAAAGAAAAATGAAGAAGTTTTTACTCATGTTGGCTATGCCATTCTTGGCTCTGTCGATTTCGGCTGAAGAAGCTTCCACGCTTAATGCTGTTTGCGTGGATCTAAAGTCGGGTGACAGCAAGTATGTAGCTTTTTCAGATCAGCCCACTATCAAGGCTGAAGATGGAAAGCTCTACGTAGTGTCGGCTGTAGACAACAAACAGCTTGTTTTGGCTGATCTTTCTGATGTAGAGAAAGTCTCAGCCGAGAGTCACATTTTTACCCCCACGGGCATTAAACCTTTGGTAATAAATGGAAAGGATGTTGAGGAAATATACAACATCGACGGAACCAAGGCCACAACCATTGTTCCTGGCAGAATCTATATTATTAAGAGTCAAGGAAAGACAAGAAAAGTGGTTAAATAAACATAAATAAATTAGAATAAGAGGAAAAATGAAAAAAATATTTGTTTCTTTACTTTTTGCAATACCTGCTGTAGCTTCAGCACAATCAGTATTCACAGTAGAAACCGAGGGTAAGAAATACTCTTTCCCCTTGGAAAATACGGTTATTACCGTTACCGATGAGCAGCCTTCTCAGTTGATAGAGGCTCCCGCCTACAAGCACAATCTGGAAGAAGTCAACCTCTTTGGCTCCTTGACAAGTTTTGGTTTCAAGCCAATGACTTTGGTCGCAGACTACGTTTGGGGCATCAAAATTATGCCTGAGTCTAAAAAGACGTTCAAGTTCCAGGCTAAGACCAACACAAATGCCGACCTCTACTTTGGTCCTGTTGATGCTAATCAGAATATAGCTCAGTCGGGAACAGCAATAAAGGGTAGTACTAATATTTTCAACATTGAGGAAGGTTATGAGCAGAATGAGGTGCTTCTTCTCTTCGACGAGCGTACAAATAACTACAGCTTCATGGGACTGGCAAAGGCCGCAGTTTACGAAACTGTAGATTTCGAGGGAGAATATTGGAACGCTCTGATTGACCCTAACCAGGGCACGGGCAAGTTGCTTTATGGTGAATCAGGAATGGGATATGAAGAGGACAATGGCGTGTACGAGTGGACCGACGCAACTACAAAGTTGCACTCCAAGCTCAACGAGTCTTCCGGTTCATGGGCTTTTGGGAACGGCGGAGTGGCTGTATCCAACTATCATTGCGATATCGCCAACGGAAGTCCTACGACACAACTCTCTTTGCCTACAGGCACGGCAGCACACTCGGGCAACAACTTCGTAGTGGCTTACGGTTATAACGACGGTGGATGGGACTCATGTCCTGTCATCGACTTCAAGGACGGTGTGGCTCGCAAGATTAAGGGACTATGGGTGACCAACAACTCTTATTTCCTCAACTCGCTTAGCAATGGAGATAGCTACAATTCTTCAGCCACAGATGCCACCTTCATCGACGTAACCTTCGAGGGTTTCGATGCAGCAGGGCTCTCTCAGGGCAAGGTGAAATGTCGCCTGCAGGACGGCAAGACCTCACTTACCGACTGGAAGTATGTAGACCTCAGTTCGTTAGGAGCAGTCAACAGTCTTAAGATCAACTACGAGTTCTCTGACGACCAGAAGAACAGCTATGGTTTTTCTGCACCTGCCTATGTTGCCATCGACGACGTGCAGATTTACAAGTAAACTATCAATAAAACATGTACAAAACTACTACGAGAAAAAAGATTTTATCCCTCTGCCTGCTGACTCTGTCGCAGGCAGGATGGGCGCAGACACAAACTGTTCAGGTGCTGGAGTTTCATCCGGCACCCGGACAGTTTGTTAACGTTTTTCCTGAGGCTATTGCCAATTCCACCCAGGACGACGTGAACAGGCGATGTGAGGACTTGCTGAATGACGAAGGCAATGTCATCAGTTTGGGAACCTATGGCGGCTACATCACCATGAGGTTCGACCATCCGATAGAGAACAAACATGGCTCTGATTTCCTCGTCTTGGGCAACGGAATGTATGCAACCGACGACCCAAAATATGGTAAGGAGACCATCGGAGGTTCCATTGAGCCGGGAATCGTCTACGTGGGAGTGGGCGACAACCTCGAAACAGCCAAATGGTATGAGCTGGCAGGCTCGGAATACTATACCAACGAGATTCACGACTTCGAGATCACTTACTTTAAGCCAACCACCGAAGCCTGTGAACATCAGCTATTTGGATCTGTCTGCGATAACTATATCAAGTGGGATTGTACATGGACCGACACCAAGGGAGAGCGACGCGACTCCACTGGCTATCATATGAAGAATCAATATCATCTTCAGACCTACTGGCCCCAATGGGAAGGCAAGGACCAGCTCACCTTCAAGGGAGGCTGTCTACCCAATAATGCCGTAATGTATAAACCAACGTACTGGGTGCAATACCGCTACGCAAAGGACGCCTATGGCTATGCCGACGCCTGTCCTGCTAAAGACTTGCTCTACTCCTCGTTCGATATTAACTGGGCTGTCGACGAGAAAGGAGACCCCGTAGCCCTCGACCATATCGACTACATACGGGTGATGACGGGCATCTTCCAGTATTGCGGATGGTTAGGAGAGACTTCTACAGAGGTCAGTTCCGTGGTAGACCTTCATCTCGTGGAGGGCTACGATGACAATCCCTACATCATCACGCCTCGCAAACGTCCTTCTACTGGCATCCAGCTCCCCACGGTTTCTGATCACCAGGTGCGCGGCGATGCTGCCTACTATACTCTTACAGGACAAAGGGTGGAACGTGTGGAACGCGGCAAAATCTACATCCACAAGGGTAAGAAAGTGGTATTCTGATTTTTCAAAAAGTTGTTGATTAACTGAAGTTTCGCCCCACACGCCCTGAAAGGGCAGAAGCTCTTAGCCCAGAGTTATTATGAACACAAGCAGCACGCCCTAAAGGGGCAGAAGCTCTTAGCCCAGGGCAACGCCCTGGGTACAATGACAATCAGCAAGGCGCCCTGTAAGGGCAAAAGCTTTGTATATTGTCGGTATTTTAAAGCTTTTGCCCTTACAGGGCGACAGGTTTGCTGCCGTAATTACCCAGGGCGCTGCCCTGGGCTAAGAGCTTCTGCCCTTTCAGGGCGTGCTGCTTCTGGAACTTCTGGGCCTTCAGCCCGTACTTGAACCATATGTGAAACTTGAGTTTGATTAACTTCTTGAACTTCCATTATTAAAAAAATCATGTCAATTACAAAAAGGTATTATCAACGTTATAATATACTGGCGCTCTGTGTGCTGGTATGGCTCTCTGGCTTTATGCTGTTGTTCAACTCGTGCGGAAACCGAACTGCTACAGCTCAGGCTTCGGGCGACACCATCCAGCTCGATTATGCGAAGTACTTACAACTCATTCGCCACAAGGGTTATACTGAGGCTGTGGTGTTCAATCCCTGGAAACAGGGTGGGGAGCTTCATCGCTATCTACTCGTTCCCAAGGGGGCAGAAGGCGACGAGGTGGCTAAGAAACTGGCCGACCAGAAGACAGCAATTACAGGAACAACACCCTGCGACATCCTGCGCACACCCCTGACGAAGAGCATCATCACCACTTCAGCCCATTGTCAGCTGCTCTACGAGCTGGGCCGTCAGCAAGCCATCGCGGGTGTCTGCGACCTCGAGTACATCCTTATTCCCGATGTTCAGAGGCGTACTTCACACAAGTCTCGTCCCTACATATCCAACTGCGGTTCCAGCATGCAGCCAGATATCGAGCGCATCATGTCGCTCCGTCCCGATGCCCTGCTTATCTCGCCCTTCGAGAACAGCGGCGGTTACGGCAAACTCTCGGCCTTGCAAATACCTATCATCGAGGCTGCCGACTATATGGAGACCTCGCCCTTGGGCCGTTCTGAGTGGATTAAGTTTTACGGCTTGCTCTACGGTTCCGAAAAGGCTACCAGTCTTTTTAGCGGCATAGAGAAATCTTATCTCCATTTGAAAGCCTTTGCAGCCCAATTGCCCTTAGGCTATTCCATCCTTACCGAGCGCAAGACGGGAAGCGTGTGGTATGTTTCTGGCGGACGCAGCACCATAGGCACCTTGCTGCAGGATGCTCATGCCCGTTATCTCTTTGCCGACGACACCCATAGCGGCAGTCTTCCCATGAGTCCTGAGCAGATTTTGGCAAAGGCTGACGAGGTGGATGTCTGGGCAACAAAGTATTGGGGCGACCATCCTCTCTCGCGTGCCGAGTTGCTGCAGGAATATCCCGGCTACAGCCAGCTGAAGGCGATGAAGACGGGGCGAGTCTTTCAGGCAAGCACCAGTTCGCAGCCTTATTTCGAGCAGACCAGTTTTCATCCCGAGCGCCTGCTTCGGGAGTTTATCATCCTCTCGCATCCCGAGACCACCCGTTCGTTGGGAGCGTTGAGGTATTATTTGCGACTATAGACATAAGTAGTCAACTGTAAGATGACTAAAAATTAAGTAAGTCAATGTGAATTATAAATAAGGCATAACTGAGTCTACTCGTATTGTCAATAATACTTAGAGTGGTCAACTAAAATTGTTCAATCACGCAACAAAAATCATTAAATCACATTGAAATCTCCGTTCAAAGCTTTGAACGGACATTCAAAGGCTCTGAACGGACATTCAAAGGCTCTGAACGGACATTCAAAGGCTTTGAACAGAGATTTATCAAGTGCAAAGATACAATTTAAAAGGGCTTAATGCAAATTTTTAAGGCTATTTCAGCAAAAAATCTTTTAATTCAAGATTTTTATTTCCTATATGGCTATAAAAAAGGGAAGTTAGACTGGTAAGAGGTTCATTGCTTATTGTTTTGTTTTCAAACAATAAAGCATTTGTCTCTTAACCCATCTAACTTCCCTTAACTTCTTTATTTTACTCTAAATTTCCGTGCGACCAAAGGAAGCGATAGCTTCGCCTGATCGCTATTACTTACGTGTCTTAGAACTTATATCCCAAGGTCATGAGCAACTGATGACGGTTGTTGGAAACCTTGGTTGCTGAGACCTCATTGCTGATGGCTGGAGTGAAACCCTCTTTAGTGCCAAAGTTCTTGCTGCTCATAAAGGGATAGAAGTCACCGTCCTGAGCGCTGTACTGGTAAGCCAGGTCGAGGAACATCTTCTTGTAGTTGAAGCCAAGACCCAGTGTGAAGCGGTTGATCGCCTTCCAGTTGGTGTAATCGGTAGAAGTTGCCATGTTGACACCTGTATTACCATCAGCATCATAAGAGCACATCAAAGTCTGGTCGCGCACACCGTCTTCCTTATACAAAGCCGACACATAGTTGTAGCCCACGCGGACAGCCAGCATCGGAATTGGCTTGTACTCCATACCCAACTTCAGGGTGCTCACACCATTCAGGGTTGCCTTGGTGTGGTCGTTCATAGGCTTGTCGCTGCTGCTCGACTCGTAGTAGTCCCATCCGTCATAATAACCACCGTCTTTGATACGATTGTCCATGTGATTGTACCAGGCATATTCGTAGGTGGCACCGAGAGCGAAGTAGTTGCCGATGGTGTGACCCAAGCTCAGACCTGCTTTCCAGGGAGTATTGAGACGATAGTCGTAACCCACGTATGACGAGTTATGTCCGGCAGCATACTGCCCCTGGTCGTTGACAATATTATTGTCGATAAGATACAGATCGGCAGTACCCTTCATAGTCAGGTCATAGAATACAGGCGAGTTGACATAGACACCGATGCGGAAAGGAGAACTCTCCACAGGACGGAAGATGACACCCGCCTTTACATCAAATCCTGTTCCGTCAATCTTCAGACTCTCGCGCGACTCGCCAAAGGCTTCCTTTTCGGCTACAAAATTCTCAGTATAGTAAGAGTCGCTGCGGTAATTGACATCATGCAATCCCAAGGTGACACCCCACCATACGCGGTTCTTGATGCTTCCGCTGATGTTGAAGTCGTAGACACCGATGTAGCCATGCTGATACTGTCCGAAAAGGAAAGAACGACCATCATAGAAATTCTGCAAGTTATTCTCGTCCTTGCCCATCAACTTATGATAATTCTCGTCCACACCGTTCCAGATCAGGTCACCCGCATTGCGGATGTAGCCATCATATCGTGTGTCGATATAGTTGCTGTAGTCAGTCTTGTTGGCTGCCAACTTAGACTGTGAGGCACCGTTGAGCATACTGGTTGCGGTGAGAATCTGCATGAAGTCGGTACTCTTATGGAAGTTGAATGCCAGGTTGACGTAAGTCTGGTTGCGGTTGGCCATAGACCATACAAAACCAATCTGGTCGAAGCTCACCTTCGAGTTCTTTCCATCGATGTAGGCATTGGTGCCATCAAAAGTGAAGTTCTTGTCGGCCGACGACTGCGCCAGCACACCGGCAGAAAGAGCTGCCTGACTCTTGCGGAACATACCTATACCTGCAGGGTTGGTGCTGATAGTAGAAAGGTCAGCACCTAAAGCCTCCATGGCTCCACCCATGCCCACATAACGGGCAGTACCCGTAAGAGCAGTCTCAGCCAGTTTGGCATCCTGATAAGTTTCCTGTGCCATAGCCGGAATTGTCATGAGTCCCAACAAAGCCGGCAGAATGATCTTTACACGTTTCATATTCTTGAAATATTAAAAAGTTTCTATCTTCTTCCACTACCATAACTGCGCGAACCGCCTCCGCCACCGCTGAAGCCTCCGCCACGGCTGCCTCCAAAGCTTCCACCATGACTCTGGTTGCCAAAGTTGCTGTAGTTGAAACTGCGGTTGTTGTTATAATTGTAGTTTCGGTTGCTGTTGGTATTTGTGCTCTCGCGACGGCCAAAGCGATTGTATTGCCCAGGATAATTATTCCTGTAAGAGCTATTTACGTTAGAGCCTGATGCTGAATGGCTAAAGCTACGATAGCCGTTGCTTGGGCGCACGTAAGCCACAGCCGGACCTCCCCAATACCAAGGATAATAACCACCCCATCCATACCAGGGACCACCATACCAGCCTGCATAGCCATAATACCAGGGGTCGAACCAGGGATCAAACCAGGGATCGTACCATCCTGCATAATACCCATAACGCCATGGATTGTGCCAGCGCCAGTAAGAACTGCGCCAGTAGTATGGTCCGCAGCCGTAATAACTATAGAACCAAGGATCGTAAAATCCGTCCCAACGGCTCAGGTCTCGGGTGCAGTCGAAATCATCACCCATGCCACGCATGTACTTCTCGGCAAAAGCCTCGTCATCGTAGATGGAATCGGGAGCCACGCCCTTGCCCACTCTGAACGATATAATGTCGTTGCCCAAAGAGTCGGCACCGATGTTCTGATAATGGCTCAACAGTTTACCGCCACGGTTGTATTCATCCACATTTCGGTCGCTTCCCGACCAATAGAGGGCATATATGCTGTCTTGACGTGCACGCTGGGCAGCCAACAGCTTAGCCTTCTGCACACGTTCCTCGGCTGCCTTCTTGGCTTCTTGCTTCGGGTTGAAGTAGAGGTCATCATCTTGTGCCATCATTGTCAATGGCAGGGCAGCCATAAAGACTGAAAGGACTAACCATTTTTTCATGTTCTTTTTCTCCTATTTATTATTGTTGTTATTCTTATATCTGTTATCTATGTCTATAGATACAATGAATCAAGTGCAAAAATATTGCTTATTTACATGCAAAAATACAGAAAAACCCTAAATAATGGTAGGTTTTTCCCTATTTTTTATATTTTTGCAGTAAAATTTAAAACGAAATTCAATGAAATACTTAGTAGCGACATTCAAAATCGAGGTAGAAGCCGACCTGATGCAGGTGTGCAGAGACCTCTTGGCAGACAGTTCTGCGGAAGCGGGATTCGAGTCTTTCGAGGAAACGGAGCAAGGACTGGAGGCCTATGTGCAGAAAGATTTCTTCGACAAGGAGGCCCTCGACAACAGTATTGCCGATTTTCCCATAGAGAGTGCCCGCATCACTTATGAAGTGAAGGAGGCTGAGGACAAAGACTGGAACCAAGAATGGGAGGAACAGGGGTTTGAACCCATTTGCATCGACGACCAGATTCTCATCTACGACGCCAAACATCCCGACCTGCACCCTACTACCTCGCCCGACCATATAGAAATAGGTATAGAGGCGAAGCTTGCCTTTGGTACGGGCAATCATGAGACCACCCGTATGATCGTCTCTACCCTTCTTGGTATGAACTTAGCGAAGAAGCGCGTTCTCGACTGTGGTTGCGGTACGGGTATTCTCGGTATTGCCTGTGCCAAGATGGGTGCAAGCGAGATTGTGGGTTATGATATTGATGAATGGAGTGTGAACAATGCGCAGCATAATGCCCAACTGAACGGCGTTGACAATATGGAGGTACTCTTCGGCAATGCTTCGGTCATCAACCACATCAGCGGAATGTTCGATCTGGTGATGGCAAACATCAACCGCAACATCTTGTTGGCTGACATGAAGTCGTTCAGAAGCGTGCTCAACGAAGGCGGCTATCTGATACTGAGCGGATTCTATAACGAAGACATCCCCGTGCTGATAGAGAAAGCAGAGGAACTGGGACTGAGAGAGGTAAGCAGAAGAGACGACGAAGGCTGGGCGTGCCTTATTCTGACCACTCCATAAACTTGCGCTCGTTGTTGTTGGCTCCGATGCACAGCTGGCGCAAATCATAATAGCTGCCATTGTAGATATTGAAGTCGACATAACCCTTAATACCTGGCAACTTACCGGCATCGGTATGTTGCCAGAACTTCCATTTACCCTTGTATTGTACCTTGTCTACATAGTAGTGGGCTATCCAATAAGGATAGTCGTCGAAAACAGGAGCACCAAGGTACTGCTCCTTAAATTTATAATAGGTGTAAATGATGGGCTTGACATGATAACGGTCTTCCACGATGTGAAGCCAAGTCAGCACATCGCGTTGGAATTCCTCCACACTCTTATCGGCAGGCTTGTGTTCTATGTCGAGAACAGGAGGAAGGTCGCCTTCTGTAAGATGCACTTTATCGAGGAAGAAATAAGCCTGTTCGCGCGCCGACGACTTGTTGCTCCAGAAGTGGTAAACGCCTCTGATAAAGCCATAATCGCGTGCCTGATTAAAGTTTTCTCTGAAATTCTCGTCAAGACGTGAGGAACCCTCAGTACTCTTGATAATGATAAAGCGCAGGGGACAACCTTTGATCATGGCGTCCTTGAGTTGTTCCCAGTCAATAGTGCCTTGATAATGCGAGATGTCGATGCCTCGTATTTCGTATCCGTCAGGATACTCGGCATCGCCATAAAGCGCACGCCAGCGGAACCCCGTAGGTCCCACAAAGAAATAATAGAACGCACCCACGTAGAGAAGCACAACAGCAATACCTCCTATCCACCATGCCCAGCGAGGGTATCGGCCAAAGAAGCCATGGCGGGTACGAGAAGTGCGACGGCGCCTGACGGTCTGTCGACTTGTTTTGCGTTTTTGTGGTTTACGTTGGGTTTGTACCATTTGGTTTTATGTGCTTTTATGAAGAAAAGCAAAGAGTGAAAAGCAAAGAACCGCATGGATTTAAAATAAAAGCATTTGAATTCTTCACTCTTCACTCTCCTTATTTTATAGGGTAACTTTATTTACCTTCCTGTTCCAGCTTCAGAGTCTTTGTGGTCTGATCACAAACCTCAGCAGGACCCCAGTACTGGATAGGACCAGGATAAACGTAAGAAGTTTCTCTTGCCCAAACATCACGCTTGGCAGCGAAAGCCTTGAATGGAGCACCATCAAGCTCGACGAGAGCCTTGCGGATAACTGGCTTCATCTCACCATTACGCTTCTCCATGTTCATCATCATGGTGATTGGCACACCTCCTGCCTTCCATTCGTCGGTATTGGCTGTTGTGTTCTTTACGATGGCCATGTAACCGGTCTTGCCGTTGGCGATAAGCTGTGCAGCGCTGGTTCCAAGTGCGTAGCAGTAGTCTGCATCAAAGTTGGAAGGAGCAGCGCAACGACCTTCGTAACCGAAGAAGTGATGCTGAGCGGCAAACTTACCTACGTACTTGCCTTCCTTCTTCCATTCGTCCAACTTGGCAGCAACCATCTCAGAGAGCAACTTCTCTGTCTCGATGAGAGAAACCTGAACGTTTCCGTGTGGGTCGCGGTCGAGAGAGAGCTGACGGGCAACACCCTCAGGAAGAGTAGCGAATGTCTCGGCATTCTCCTTAGAGAGGTGAGCCAGAATGTACTCACGCTGAGCATCCTTGTCCAAATCCTTATAGTCAGCACCATGAGCAGCCAAGAGGTCGTTCAGTTCCTCAATAAGACGACCGATAGCAGGGATAAATTCTATCAATCCTTCAGGAATCAGCACAACACCGAAGTTGTTACCGTCAGCAGCACGGTCGGCTACTACCTGAGCGATATTCTCTACAATCTGATTCAAGGTCATATCCTTGGCCTCTACCTCCTCTGAAACAAGGCAGATGTTAGGCTGTGTCTGAAGCGCGCACTCCAAAGCAATGTGAGAAGCCGAACGACCCATCAACTTGACGAAGTGCCAGTATTTACGTGCAGAATTGCAATCGCGCTCAATGTTACCAATCAACTCAGAATAAGTCTTGCAGGCTGTATCGAAACCAAAAGAAGTCTCAATCTGATCGTTCTTCAAGTCACCGTCGATAGTCTTAGGACAACCGATTACCTGTACACCACACTTCTTGGCAGCATAGTACTCAGCCAATACGCAGGCATTGGTATTAGAGTCGTCACCGCCGATGATAACAACAGCCTGGATGTCCAACTCGCGGATAATCTCCAAACCCTTGTCAAACTGGTCGGTCTTCTCCAACTTGGTACGGCCAGAACCAATCATATCGAAACCACCAGTATTGCGGTAGTCGTTGATGAAGTCGGCTGTAATCTCCATATAGTTATGGTCAACCAAGCCACCAGGACCCATGAGGAAACCATAAAGGCGGTTGGCTGGGTTCAACTTCTTCAATGCATCAAAAAGACCACAAATGACATTGTGACCGCCAGGAGCCTGACCGCCACTGAGGATAACACCCACGTTCATCTTGGTGTCGTGAGCCTCGTCACCAGGTACGAACTCTACGAGAGGCATACCATAAGTGTTAGGGAAGAGCTTCTTGATTTCTTCCTGATTGTCTACACTCTGAGTAGGAGCACCTTCTTTCACTTTTACATTGCCCTGTAATCCTTTAGGGAGTTTGGGAAGGTAGGCTGCTCGTGCTAATTGCAATTCACTTTTTTCCATGTCTTTTAGAATTTATAATTTTTTATTTACTGAAACTTCAAAACATCTGCAAAAGTAATTTATTTTTTCCACATAAAGAAACAAATAAAGCTAAAAATGAGTTAAAGAGAACTTTTTTTTCATTCTTGTGCACGAATTACGAATAAATTTACTATCTTTGAGCATTGAAATCATATTGTCATTCATTTAAAGATAAAAACTATGGCTAATAAAAGAGATTTAAAACGTACAATCAATTACATCACCAGCGATATGTTCGCTGAGTGTGTAGCAGCTTCATTGTATAGCAGCAAACCAGCAGACGAAGACGTCGACGGCATTCTGACTGCTATTGTCATGATTCGCACAGACTTTATCTGCCGCGTGTCACATCCAGAGCCAGGCATGGAGCAGAAAATGTACTATAAGAAGCTCATTGAAGACTTCAACAAGCAGGCTTGCGAGATTATTGACCAAATCAACAATCTGGATTAATTATTGGAAGGAATTCTGATTATTACATTATTATATATAATATCAGTTTTCTAACCAAAACTTCGAAACACACTGTAATGATTCAACAATTATCCAAATGGATACTCTATAAGCGCTTGGGATGGACCAAGGAGATTACAATAGCCCATCCCGAGAAGTATATTATCTGTCTTGCTCCACATACCAGCAACTGGGACCTCCTCATCGGACAACTCTACGCTCATGCCGAAGGAATCAAGAGCAACTTCCTGATGAAGAAGGAATGGTTCTTCTGGCCATTGGGACCCATCTTCCGCAAGATGGGAGGAATACCGGTATGGCGAAGCAAGCACACCAGCATGACCGACAACCTGGCTGAGGAAGCCCGCAAGCGAGACCACTTCTGTCTCTGCATCACACCCGAGGGAACCCGTTCGCTCAACCCCGACTGGAAGAAGGGATTCTACTTCATTGCCCTCAAGGCAGGAATTCCTATCCTGCTCTATGGCGCAGACTATCAGAAACGGCTCATTACGTGCACCAAGCAGATTATACCATCTGGCGACCTGGATGCCGACATGCGAGAAATCAAGTTGTACTTCAAAGACTTCAAGGGAAAGAAGCCCGAGAAGTTTACGATAGGCAACATATAAAAACTCTGATGAAAGAAAAACTCTACATGATACGACTGTTGACTTGCAGTTTAGCTGCATGCTCATTCCTTTCCTTGCCCGTCGCAGCTCAGTCTGTGACGGGCAAGGTATACCTTGACGGCAACACAAGAGCATGGGAAGATATCAACTACGAGGGAGACCCATGGGTCTTCAACATGTCTCGCCCCTACTTTGTAACGCGTGGACTGCAGAACAGACACCTCTCGGTATGGGCGTCGCACGGAAGATATTATGATGGAGACCAGAGAAGATGGAAATGGCAACGCCCCAACCTCTTCGGCACTACCGAGGACCTCTTCACGCAAACCATCGTGGTGCCCTACCTCATACCCATGCTGCAGAATGCCGGAGCCATTGTCTTCACTCCACGTGAGCGTGACTGGCAGAAGCATGAAGTGATCGTCGACAACGATGATGCCTTCAAACGCCCGTATTATGTTGAAACCGTCAACGGTAAAAAATGGAAAGACTGTGATTCCATAGGTTTCGCTGCCAAAAGAAGATATTATGAAGACAATCAGAATCCCTTTACCGACGGAACTGTAAGGAAGGCAAAAGCCACCAAGAAGAAGAAGAACCATAGCGAGATAAGCTATCAGCCCGACCTGCCCGAAGCAGGCAAGTATGCTGTCTACGTAAGCTACCAAAGTCTGCCCAAGAGTGTGACCGACGCGAAATACATCGTCTACCACAAGGGAGAAGCAACCGAGTTTTCCGTCAACCAGCGCATGGGCGGAGGAACATGGGTCTACTTGGGCACATTCGACTTTGACAAGGGCTGCAATACACTCAACCGTGTGATTGTAACCAATCAAGCTTCCAAACGAGGAGTGGTGACCAGTGATGCCGTACGTTTTGGTGGCGGCATGGGCAACATCCTGAGGGGCAACAACTCGAGCGGTATGCCCCGCTGCCTCGAAGGAGCACGATACTATGCACAGTGGGCAGGTGCTCCCTATCATGTATACGGAGGAAGAAAAGGAGCCAATGACTACGCCGACGACATCAACACACGCTCGCTGATGACCAACTGGTTGGGAGGCGGAAGTCCCTATATGCCTGCCCTTCAGGGCAAGAAGGTTCCTATAGAACTCTCACTTGCCGTACACAGCGACGCGGGTTACAACAAGGACGGAAAGACAACCTGGGGCTCCCTGGCCATCTGCACCACCAACTTCAACGACGGCATGCTGAACAGCGGCATCTCGCGCATGACATCCAAGGACTTGGCCAAGGCTTTGCTCAAGAATCTGGTCAGCGACCTTAGACAGCAGTATGGCGAATTCTCAGAGCGTTATCTCTGGGACCGCAACTACTCCGAGACCCGTTTGCCCGAAGTTCCTGCCGCCATCATCGAGACCCTGTCGCACCAGAGTTTCCCCGACATGAAGATTGGTCAGGACCCGATGGGCAAATTCACCATAGCACGCTCGCTCTATAAGACCATCTTGAGATTTGTATGCACCAACCACGGTCTGCCCTATGTAGTTCAACCCCTTGCACCCAACAATTTCTCGGTAGAGATTGATGCCCAAGGAACAGCCCACCTGTCATGGAGTCCACAGACCGACCACAGCGAGCCTACTGCCCAGCCTACATCGTATATTCTGTATACAGCTATGGGTAAAGGAGGCTTTGACAACGGACAGATCATTAAGGGAGCCTCTTGCAGCATGAACTTGAAGCCGGGCGAACTCTATACTTTCAAGGTGGCGGCTCTCAACAGCGGTGGGGAGAGTTTCCCAACCGAGAAACTTTGTGCGCGATACGAGCCAGCAGCCACCAAGACGGTCTTGATCGTCAACAACTTCCATCGACTGGCAGCTCCTCAGGTGATCGACAACGACTCCCTGCAAGGATTCGACATGGAACAAGACCCTGGCGTAAGCTATGGATTGACGGCTGGATGGAGTGGTAAGCAACTTGTCTTCGACCGACAGAGGATGGGCAACGAGAGCAGTTCTGGCTTGGGCTATTCTGGCAACGAACTGGCAGGAAACTTCATTGCCGGCAACGATTTCAGTTATGTGGAAGAACATGCTCGCTGTATAGCTGCCAGCCAAAAATACAATGTGGCAAGCTGTTCGAGTGAATGTGTCGCAGCAGGAAAGGTGAAGATGAATGCCTACCCTGTAGTCGACCTCATCAATGGTTTGGAACGCTACGACGGTTACACACCCACCTATTACAAATCGTTCACCCCTACCCTGCAGCAACGGCTCAAGGCTTATACGCAGGGAGGCGGAGCCTTGCTGGTAAGCGGTTCCTATATAGGCAGCGACATGACCACACCCGATGAGAGGAACTTCCTGAGCGATGTGCTGAAAGTAAGTTATCCAACCAATGACAGCATCACACAGACTACCGACAGCGTATCGGGCTTAGGTCTACGTTTCGCTTATTACAACACGCTCAATGACAGGCATTATGCTGCCACACATCCCGATGTACTCTTGCCGACAACGACAGTTGTTACCGCTCCCTTCAGCGCCATGGTTTACACATCAGGCAGTAGCGCTGCAGTAGCATACAGGGGAAATGACTATCGCTCATTCACCATGGGGTTCCCCCTCGAATGTATCAACGAGGAAAAGACTCGCACAAGCATCCTCTTGGGAATACTCCGTTTTCTGACAGAGTAGAAACAGAGGCGCTAAGTTTGCGCTTGTGTAAGCTAAAGATAAAAGTTCAATAAAGATAAAAACAACAACATAAAAACAGAAAGACTATGTACAAAATTCAAGCAAACCAGTCAGGCACACGCTCTATAGAAGTGAGCGACCTGCACCTTGAGACCATCGACAAATACCAGTTGCTCCGCAACCTCGTAGACAGCAACGGCATCATCGACGAGGGAGTATTGGAGAAACTCAAGCTCAACGTACGTGCCCTGCTCGAAGCGGACAACTGCCAGGACAAGGCATTGCTCGACTTGTGTCTCGACGTCATCTACAACAGTAACATGAAGGCACTCGGCCTTCACAACCTCGTCCTGCTCTATGTGGACTGGCTCGACAAACGTGCCGCCAACGAGGCAGAAGACACAAACGCAATAACAGACTAAAACGTAAGAATGGAATACAGACTGACAGATTTTCTGCCTACCACTAAGAAGGAATGCGAACTGCGAGGATGGGATCAGCTCGATGTCATCCTCTTCTCGGGTGATGCCTACGTGGACCATCCATCCTTCGGTCCTGCCGTCATAGCACGCACGCTCGAAGCTCATGGATACAAAGTAGCCATCGTACCTCAACCCGACTGGCATGGTGACTTTAGAGATTTTAAGAAACTGGGACGTCCCCGTCTCTTCTTTGGAGTCTCGCCAGGCGCAATGGACTCGATGGTAAACCGCTACACAGCCAATCGGCGTATGCGCAGCGAGGATGCTTTCAGTCCAGACTCACGTCACGACATGCGCCCCGACTATCCTTCTATCGTCTACACACAGATTCTCAAGAAACTCTATCCCGATGTTCCTGTATCATTGGGCGGCATTGAAGCCTCCATGCGCCGCATTAGTCATTATGACTACTGGCAGGATAAGCTGAAGAAATGTATTCTTTGTGATTCGGGTGCCGACATCATCCTCTATGGTATGGGTGAGAAGTCTATCATCGCCTTGGCCGAAGCACTCGACAGCGGTCGCACAATCAAGGAGATAAGAGACATTCCGCAGACAGTCTTTCTCTGTCGCGAGGACGAGATCCCCGGCGGCATCAAGGAAGATGACATCATACTGCACAGCCATGAGGAATGCCTGCAGAACAAGAAAGGACAAGCAGAGAATGTACGTCATCTGGAAGAAGAATCGAACAAGGTTCATGCCCAGCGCATGATTCAGCCCGTGGATGGCAAGGTGGTGGTGGTCAATCCTCCATTCCCTACCATGACAACGGAGGAACTCGACGCCTCCTTCGACCTTCCCTATACCCGATTGCCTCACCCTAAATACAAAGGTAAGACCATACCTGCCTACGAGATGATCAAGTTCTCGGTCAATCTTCACCGTGGCTGTTTCGGTGGTTGTTCCTTCTGCACCATCTCTGCACATCAGGGCAAGTTTGTAGTTTGCCGCAGCAAGGAAAGCATCCTCAAGGAGGTGAAAAAGATTATCCAGATGCCCGACTTCAAGGGTTATCTGAGCGACCTCGGCGGACCATCAGCCAACATGTATGGAATGCATGGCAATAACCTCAAGGCATGTGAGAAGTGCAAACGACCTTCCTGTGTGAATCCACAGATTTGTCCCAACCTCAACACCGACCACAGCAAACTGCTCGACATCTATCATGCCGTGGATGCTCTGCCCGGCATCAAGAAGAGTTTTATCGGCAGTGGTGTGCGCTACGACCTGTTGTTGCACAAGAGCAAGGACGAGAAGATCAATGCCGCAGCCCGTCAGTACACCCGCGAACTCATTACCAAGCATGTGAGTGGTCGACTCAAAGTGGCACCAGAGCACACCAGCCCAGAAGTACTGAAGTTCATGCGCAAGCCGTCATTCGACCTGTTCTATGAGTTCAAGCGCATCTTCGATCGCATCAATAAGGAAGAAGGACTCAACCAGCAGATCATCCCTTACTTCATCAGTTCGCATCCCGGCTGTCATGAGGAGGATATGGCTGAGTTGGCTGTCATCACCAAAGGACTCGATTTCCATCTGGAGCAGGTGCAGGACTTCACTCCTACACCCATGACCATCTCTACCGAGACTTGGTATACTGGCTATGATCCCTACACGCTCGAACCGGTGTTCAGCGCTAAGACTCCAAAGGAAAAACTTGCCCAGCGCATGTTCTTCTTCTGGTACAAGCCGGAGGAGCGTCGAGCTATTGAGTCAGAATTGAAGCGCATTGGCCGTTCCGACCTGATAGCCAAGCTCTACGACAAACCATTGAGAGGTGGAAAAGGCAGAATGCCTCAAGCTCATTACGACGACAAGGCCATTGGCTCTACTTACGACAACCCAGGAGTAGGACGTGGAGCCAAAGGCAAGCGTGGCAGCAACCGACAGGAGAATCAGCGTGGAGCCTACAGACAAGACTCACAACGAGGCAGCTATCGTCAGAATGTACAGAGAGGAAAAAACGAATATGCTCCAAAGGGTTATGGCAACGTGGGTTGTTACGACGAAGAGAAATATCTTAATGATGGCAAACCGCTGAACGGAAAGTCTGCCAACATACGTGATGTTGTGGCAGCTGCCAGGGCCGAATTGCACGAAGCCAAAGCCAAGGGTGCCGGCTTCTTCAAAAACAAAAAGAAGAAAAGCTTCAATCCCAACTTCGACAGCAACAACCGAAACAAAAGAGGAAAGAAATAAAGAAGTTTCATAAAACACCCGTGCGCAAGTATTCCAATAATCACAAATGATATTTATTGGAATATTTGCGCTTGGCTTTTACTGGTGCACCATGAAAACCGCCACCGATACTTCCACCACTAAAGCCTCGGCTGCCGCCAGCTACACCGCAATAGTCAGCCCACCGCGCACGGATACGGTCTACATAGTCGGCAGTTTCCGAACCACGCATATATCCATATTTCACTACTGGGTCGCTGTAATAAGCAGGCTGAGACAATCGCAATACAAACTCGCGCACATCACCCCAGTTGTATGCATTCCTGCCATGTTTACGTGCCAAAGACATGGCATCACGCACATGATGGAAACCACCATTATAGGCAGCTAAGGCGAAAAGTATACGCTGCGATGGGTCTCCGACATCAGCGAAATGCCCCTGCAGTTCAGCCATGTATCTTGCAGCAGCAGCCACATTAGCCTCAGGTTCATGCACCTGACTCATGGGCAAACCTAAGTGAGCGGCTGTAGAAGGCATAATCTGCATCAGTCCGCAAGCGCCAGCCCACGACTTTGCATTCGGGTCGAAGCAACTCTCCTGATAACACTGGGCAGCCATCAGTCGCCAGTCCATACGGGCAGCTCCGGCATACATCTGGAATAATCTGTCGTATTTAGATATCACACCTTTAGAACGATTGAGGAAAGGAGAGTAAACATGACGGCTGATGCTGCGTGAAGAAAGCAAGAAACTCTCCTCCTGTTTCACCTCTGCTATCATCTTAGGCTTGAACCAACTGTTGAGGGTATCGGCAAGACTCTTGTTGCCAGCAGCTACCGACCATTGTTCATCATCCGTTTTCACACCACAGAAGAGCAATCCGCCCTTCGCCTTCACACGAGCCAAAGGTACGGCTATCAGGTCGCCTTCGCCTTTCTGCAACTTACTCACCATTTCAGCCGTGTCCTTACATTCCTCCACACGTAACGACACACCAATCTGTTGCGCGAACTTCTCGCACAACAGATATTGCAATCCCATTCCATGCCCATGATAATCATAATAGGTGGTAGGTCCATTCACGGTCAGCATGATGAGTTCACCACCCGACACGATATCATCGAGCGACAAGCCCTTGCCTTGAGACTGAGGAGCAGGCTCATCAGAAACCTCTACTTCCCCCACGGGCGTACCCCATGGAGTAAGCTCTGGTTGTTCCTTTTTTGAGGAGCATCCCGAGAGCATAAAACCTGCAACAAATACAAATAAATATTCTTTCTTCATGTTTAATGCTACAAAAGTACAAATATTCTTGCATATTCGGGCAAAAATCTGTACTTTTGCATTGATTTTTAATAAAAATGAAGAAATATGTTACGAATAGCAGTGCAGTCAAAGGGTCGTCTCTTCGATGACACCATGAATCTTCTCTCGGAAGCAGACATTAAAGTAAGTGCCTCGAAGCGTACGCTCTTGGTACAGTCAACCAATTTCCCTATCGAGGTGCTCTACCTTCGCGATGATGATATTCCTCAGAGCGTGGCATCAGGAGTAGCCGATATCGGTATCGTTGGCGAGAACGAATTTGTAGAACGTGGTGAGAACGCTCAGATTATCGACCGTCTGGGTTTCAGCAAGTGTCGCCTGAGCCTTGCCATTCCTAAGAAGATCGACTATACCGGTCTGAAATGGTTCGACGGCAAGAAGATAGCCACCTCCTACCCCAACATCCTTCGCAACTTCATGAAGAAGAACGGCATCAACGCCGACATTCATGTCATCACAGGTTCTGTAGAAATCAGCCCCGGTATCGGTTTGGCAGATGGTATCTTCGATATTGTCAGCTCAGGCTCTACACTTATCAGCAACAATCTGGCTGAGGTAGAGGTCGTGATGAAGAGCGAGGCTCTCCTCATCGGCAACTGGAACATGGACGAGCAGAAACATCAGATTCTCAACGAGATGCTGTTCCGCTTTGAGGCAGTACGTTCAGCCCAGGACAAGAAATACGTGATGATGAATGCCCCTAAGGATAAAATTGATGCCATCACTGAGGTGTTGCCAGGTATCAAGAGTCCTACCATCATCCCTCTTGCCGACGAGAATTGGTGCTCTATCCATACCGTTCTCGACGAGAAGCGTTTCTGGGAAATTATCGGTAAGCTGAAGGAATTGGGAGCACAGGGCATCCTGGTAACTCCTATCGAGAAAATGATTTTGTAACAACCACTTGCAAATATCTTTGCATAAATAGTAAACCGAAGTTTCGCATGTGGTTCAAGTACGGGCTGAAGACCCAAAAGCTCCTAGCCCAAGGCATCGCCCTGGGTATAATGGCAATCAGCAATGCGCCCTGTAAGGGCAACAGCTTTATATATTGCCTGGAGTTTTAAAGCTTTTGCCCTTACAGGGCGAGGTTACCGCCCCAAACAACCCAGGGCGATGCCCTGGGCTAAGAGTTTCTGCCCTTTCAGGGCGTGTGGGGCTTACTTGCGAAACTTGAATATATAAAACTTAAATTGGAATGAAGGTAATAAAGTATCCTGCAAAGGAAGAATGGAAGGAACTCGTTAAGCGTCCGCACCTCGATGTATCGCAGCTCAATGCGACTGTTGAGGGAGTTTTGGAAGACGTAAGAAATCATGGCGATGAAGCCGTGAAGCGCTATGAAGAGAAATTCGACCATGCCCATCTCGACAGTTTGTCTGTATCCGAGGCTGAGATGGACGAAGCAGAACACATGGTGTCGGCTGAGCTTAAACATGCACTGGAGCTCGCCCATCATAACATTGCCCGATTCCATGAAAGTCAGAAGTTTGAAGGAAGCAAGGTGGAAACCTGCCCTGGTGTGGAGTGCTGGCAGAAAAGCGTCGCCATACAGAAGGTGGGTCTCTATATACCTGGAGGTACAGCTCCTCTTTTCTCTACCGTACTGATGCTTGCCACACCAGCCAAGATAGCTGGTTGCGAGGAGATAGTTCTCTGTACCCCTCCTAACGCAGAAGGTAAGGTAAACCCAGCCATCCTCATGGCTGCCAAGATAGCCGGAGTCAGCAAGATTTTCAAGGCTGGTGGTGTTCAGGCTATCGGTGCCATGGCTTATGGTACAGAGAGTGTGCCAAAGGTGTATAAAATCTTTGGTCCTGGCAACCAGTTTGTGATGGCTGCCAAGCAGCATGTCTCACTACACGATGTGGCGATAGACATGCCAGCAGGTCCATCAGAGGTTTGTGTCATTGCCGATGAAAGCAGCAACCCTGTCTTTGTCGCTGCCGACCTGTTGTCGCAGGCGGAACATGGTTTCGACTCTCAGGTGTTCTTCATTACCACCTCCGAAGAGATGATTTCTAAGGTGGTAAAAGAGGTTGAACAACAGTTGGAGCGTTTGCCACGTAAGGAGATGGCACACACATCGTTAGACAACTCGAAGTTCATCCTCGTCAAAGACAAGCAGGAGGCCATTGACCTGAGCAATGCCTATGCTCCCGAGCATCTCATCATAGCCACAAGCGACTACGATCAGTTGGCAGAGAAGGTGGTGAATGCAGGAAGTGTATTCTTAGGCAACTATGCCTGCGAGAGTGCCGGCGATTATGCCAGCGGTACCAATCACACCTTGCCGACTCATGGCTATGCCTTGGCATATAATGGTGTAAATCTCGACAGCTACAATCGCAAAATCACATTCCAGCATCTCAGCAAGGAAGGCATCCGAAGCATCGGCAAGGCTGTAGTCACAATGGCAGAAAATGAACAGCTCGAAGCCCACGCCAACGCCATGCGACTGAGAGTGGAAAGCCTTGGTGAAAGGTAAAAAGGTAAAAAAGTAAAAAGTAAAAAGGTAAAGAAGCGTTTCATATGCTTTTTTACCTTCAATTTTCTGATAAAATCATAATGAAAGAACTGAAACAACTTTGCCGAGAGAACATATGGAACTTGGCACCCTATAGTTGCGCCCGCAATGAGTTTAGTGGTCGCACAGCCCGCGTCTTCCTCGACGCTAATGAGAATCCATACAACGACCCATACAACCGCTATCCAGACCCCTTGCAGCTCGAATTGAAGAAACAGCTCAGTAAGGTGAAGGGCGTGGCAGAAGACAAGATCTTCTTGGGCAATGGTTCAGATGAGGCCATCGATTTGGTTTACAGAGTGTTCTGTCGACCAGGCAAGGACAATGTAGTGGCCATAGCTCCCACTTATGGTATGTATGAAGTATGTGCCGACATCAATGACGTGGAATACCGCCCAGTATTGCTCAACGAGCAGTTCCAGACCACAGCCGACCATCTCTTAGCGGCCTGCGACGAGAATACCAAGGTTATCTGGTTCTGCAGTCCCAACAATCCAACCGGCAATCTCATCTCGCCCGACACCATCGATGGTGTATTGTCACGTTTCGATGGCATCGTAGTAGTCGATGAAGCCTATGGCGACTTTGCCAAGACCCGCCCCTACCGCCTGCAGTTGGCAAAATATCCCAATCTCATCGTGCTCAACACTATGAGTAAGGCATGGGGATGTGCTGCCATCCGTCTGGGCATGGCATTTGCCAGCAAGCAGATAGTAGATATATTTAATAAGGTGAAATACCCTTACAACATCAACCTCCTCACCCAGCAGCAGGCACTCGAGGTTCTGAAAGATCCCTATCAGGTAGACGACTGGGTGAAGACCATTCTGCAGGAACGTGGCAAGGTGATGGCAGCCTTCACCGACCTGCCTATCTGCGAGAAAGTGTACCCCACAGAGGCCAACTTCTTCCTCGCAAAGATGACAGATGCTACAGCCATCTATAACTATTTGGTCAATCAGGGCATCATTGTGCGCAATCGCAACAATGTGCAACTTTGTGGCAACTGCCTGCGTATCACAGTCGGCAAAAAGAGCGAAAATATCGACCTTTTGGCTGCACTCCGCCAGTATTGAGAAAAAAAGCCATGCTCCTTTACAACAAATTACACGATTTAGAGTTATTATATAATAAGAATAGAATATTAATAGCATAATTATCAAAAATAGCATACGATAAACAATGAAGAAATATATCATTTTTGCGCTCATGCTCTTGTCTGCAGGTTCAGTAATGGCCCAGTCAGGCATGACGGATGATCAAGTGATGAGTTTTGTAGCCAAGGAGCATAGTTCAGGCACCTCTAATTCGCAGATTGTCACCAAGCTGATGCAGCGTGGTGTCGACATTTCTCAGATTCGCCGAGTTCGTGAGAAGTATGAGAAGATGCAGAAGCAAGGTTCTTTGGCCAGTGCTACCGACCGCACAGGAAATACAAGTCGTCTGCGCAGCAATAATGGCAAGACACGTTCCGACTATGGAAAACAGTCCGACAAAGAGGCTGCCAACTACTCCAACTATCGTGTGCAAGCCCAGCGCGACTATTCTTACAGACACACTTACGACAGCAATGACGAGGAATATGGCGACATGCAAAACGAGCTAAACGGCATTGTGCCCGATTCCACACAGATGCTCAAACAGTTGTTGGCTCAGCAGGCTAAAGATAAACATCGCGTTTTCGGCCGTGACATCTTCAATAACAAGGAGTTAAGCTTCGAGCCTAACATGAACATCGCTACCCCACAGAACTATCGTCTGGGGCCAGGCGATGCAGTTATCATTGATATTTACGGAGCATCTCAGCGCACCATTCAGAGCACAGTTTCTCCCGATGGCGAAGTAACCATCGAGGGTTATGGCCCTGTCAATGTCAGTGGACTGACTGTAGCACAAGCCAATGCCCGCTTACGCAACACACTCGGAAGCCGTTATCGCAGCAGCCGTGTGAAACTGACCGTAGGACAGACCAAGACCATCATGGTCAATGTGATGGGCGAAGTAAAGGCACCGGGAACCTATACCCTGTCAGCCTTTGCCACCGTGTTCCATGCCCTGTATATGGCAGGAGGCACCAACAACCTCGGAACCCTGCGCAACATCAAGGTTTATCGTCACAACCGACTTGTAACCGTAGTAGATATCTACGACTATATCCTCAACGGAAAACTGACAGGCAATGTTCGCTTGGCTGATAATGATGTCATCGTGGTGGGCCCATACGACTGCTTGGTCAACATCAGCGGAAAGGTAAAGCGCCCTATGTTCTACGAGATGAAGAAGAACGAGAGCCTTAACTCCGTACTCAAGTATGCCGGTGGATTTACAGGAGATGCCTATACCAAGGCCGTTCGCGTGAATCGTAAGACAGGCAGAGAGTATTCAGTATTCAACGTAGAAGAATTCGATTACGCCAACTTCCGTATAGCTGATGGCGACTCTGTTAGCGTAGACTCTATCCTACCACGTTATGCCAATACCGTAGAAATCAAGGGAGCCGTATTCCGTCCCGGCATGTACAACTTGGGCGAACAGATCAACAGCGTTCGCACTCTCGTAGAACATGCAGAGGGACTCACCGAGGAAGCCTTTACAGCCCGTGCCGTAATGCATCGCATGAAAACCGACCGCTCTTTGGAGGTAATCAGCGTCGATATTGCAGGCATCATGAGTGGTAAGGTGGCCGACATCCCATTGAAGGAGAATGATGTGCTCTTCATCCCTACCCGTCAAGACAAGATGATAGAACGCACCATCACCATCCGAGGCGAGGTAAACTATCCTGGCACATACAAGTATGCTGACAATGAGACCATCGAGGACTTCGTTCTTCAGGCAGGCGGACTCACCGACAAGGCATCTGTAGTGAAAGTCAACGTAAGCCGTCGAGTCAACAATCCGAAGGCATTGCGTCCTGACAGCATCATTGCCAAGAGTTTCGAACTCACCTTGAAGGACGGTTTCGTAATCGACGGCACACCAGGCTTTACCCTGATGCCATTCGATGAGGTTTATATCCGCAAAAATCCAAGTTATACAGAACAGCAAAATGTAAGTATCGAAGGAGAGGTTGTTTTCCAAGGTGCCTACACCATGACCAAGCGTCCTTCACGTCTGAGCGACCTGTATCACATGGCAGGAGGCGCTACCGATCATGCCTACATCAAGGGAGCCCGTCTTCTTCGCCGCACCAATCAGGCTGAACGCGACCTGATGTACGCTATCTATAAAAAGGAACGCGAAAACCAGCAGAAGAACCTCCTTCAGTTGGCAGCGAGCAGCAATAACGGCTCCGCCATACAGCAGTCAGCCGAAAGTGCCAAGAATGCAGAACTCGAGAAGTTCAATATTCCAGACGAGTACCCAGTAGGTATCGACCTGAAGGAAGCGCTCAAGAATCCTGGTGGCGACGAAGACTTGGTATTGCGTGAGGGCGACCGCCTCATCGTACCACAGTACGACGGAACCGTAAAGATCAATGGAGCTGTCATGTTCGCCAACACCGTTCCATACGTCAAGGGCAAGCGAGCAAGCTATTACATAGACGAGGCCGGTGGTTTCGCCTCAGATGCAGTCAAGAGCAAGGCATACGTCATCTATATGAATGGCAAGGTGGCAAAGGTAAGTCATGGCGCCCGCATCTATCCAGGTTGCGAAATCGTTGTCCCATCCAAGCTGAAGCGCAAGATGAGTGTTGCCGAAACCATGAGCCTTGGTTCCAGCATGTCGAGCATCGCCGCCATGATAGCAACCATCGCCAATATGACGAAGTAATGCATGACACCTCAAACGAAGGAGTCATTCTTATGAAATATCCTATGCGTTGGTTAATGGGATAAGTTGTGATAAATAACTAAAGAAATTATGGAAGCAATCAAGAGATTACCAATAGGAATATCCGACTTCAAGACCCTACAGAGAAGTCAAAAGTATTTTGTTGACAAAACAATGTACTTGCCATTATTAGAGAAGATTTCAAATTTTCTCTTCTTGATACGTCCACGTCGTTTTGGCAAGAGTTTGTTTTTGTCAATGGTAGCCGATTACTTCGATTGCGCCAACAAAGATATCGAAAAAGAATATCAAGGCACATGGATAGAAACACATACTTTAGAATCAAAAGGCAAGTTTCAGATTTTGCAATTCGACTTTTCCCAGGTTTTGGACAGAGTAGAGAATCTTGAGGTCGACTTCAACACATACTGTTGCAGTTGTCTGAATCAATTTGTTCAAAAATACCAAAACTATTATACCAAAGACACGGTAGAATGGGCTTTGGCAGCCACTACTTCCAAGGACAAAATCAACATTCTGTCCAAAGAAGCCAAGGAGCGAGGCTATCATCTTTATCTCATCATTGACGAATACGACAACTTCACCAACACCGTTCTCAATGAGTTGGGCGAGGATACCTATCATAACATGACCCACAGTAGTGGTTTTTACCGCAATGCCTTCAAGATATTCAAACCGAACTTCGAGCGTATTCTCTTTATGGGTGTCAGTCCTATCACCCTCAACGATTTGACCAGTGGCTTCAACATCGCTACCAACATCAGCCTTCATCCATGGTTCAACATGATGTTAGGCTTCAGCGAAGAAGAAGTACGCCAGATGATATCCTACTACATATCTGTAGGACTTATCAAAACGAATGATACTATTGGAGGCACCATCAGTGAGGATGAAAAGATCAATGCGATTATAGCAGAGATGAAACCATGGTACGACAACTACTGCTTTTCAGAAGACAGATACAATATCGATCCGAGCATGTACAACAGCAACATGGTACTCTACTATCTCAACAACCTCATCACAACAGGAAAAGCTCCCAAGGAGATGGCAGATCCAAGTTGTCGTACAGATTATGCCAAGTTGAAGAACCTCGTAAGGCTCGACCATCTGGATGGCGACCGCAAAGGAGTCTTGATGAAGATTGCCGAGAAAGGCTTTATTGATGCCTCTATTGCTGATTCTTTTGCAGCAGAGGAAGTAATGAATCCTGACCGTTTCGTCAGCCTATTGTACTACTATGGAATGTTGACTATTGGAGGCACCGACCTTGATGCACTTCATCTTGTCATTCCCAACAACACCATCCGCAAGATGTATTACGACTTTCTGGTAGAACAGTTTCAGACAGTGCATAGCTTGGATCTCAATGACTTATCAGCAATGTACCGTAAGGCAGCACAAGAAGGAGAATGGCAACCTCTATTTGAATATCTTTCCAGTTCATACTGGAAAGACAGCAGCATCAGAGACGGCATTCAGGGAGAACGCAACATACAAGGTTATTTCAATGCCTACCTTCATCTCTCAAAGCTCTTCATTGCGCATCCAGAGATAGAGGCAAATCATGGCTATTGCGACTTCTTCCTGTTGGCAGACACAAAGAAATTCTCCACCCTCCGTCACAGCTATATCATAGAGTTGAAGTATCTTCCATCAAAGGCAACGGATAGAGAAGCAAAGACAGCAAAGGAACAGGCTGTAGAACAATTAAACAAATACATAACAGATACAAATATACAAAGTCTGACTGCAGGAACACAACTTCACGGAATATACCTCATATTCCAGCAAGGTAATGCGACAGAGATAGGAGAAATATAAAATATCAGAATCAAAACAAAATAAATGAGATAATTTTGCATTATATATATAAATACACATATAATATAATAGCTTACATCAGCAATAGCCACTATCGCTAATATGACGAAGTAAGAGAAAGATAAGGAAGAAAATAATATGAAATATCCTATAGGAATACAAGACTTTAAGAAAATCCGCAAGGAGGGCTTTGCTTTTTATGACTTGGAGAGCGAATGGACGTTATCATTCAAACTTCCAACTACATCTACATCATAGAATGTAAATTAGACGGAAATGCAAAAGAAGCAATGCGGCAGATAGAAGCAAAAAACTATGCCGCTCCTTTCGCAATGGATAAACGAACTATTATCAAGCTCGGCATCAACTTCTCCAGCAAGACAAGAGGAGTAGAGAGTTGGAAGGTGGGATAAGTTATTAAGCATCGCAGCCATGGTTGCTACGATTGCTAATATGAGTTAGTAAAAAAAATACTGACAATGTTTCCGATAGGAATCATTGCCAGCAAAAAAATAATCGGAAATGAAGAAAGTATTGAGCTATATAGAAATGTTATTATCGCAGCCTACATTGAGGGTGCTAGTGCTACATTGGAAAAAGTACAAAGAATCTATGGCGGTAAGGAACATTGTTAGACAGTGGAATGAAGCAACTGAAGGGTATTCGTACCGATTTAAAGGTGGAGATATTTTCCTTCGGTTGGTTAACTTTTTCTCTTTTTACAAAAAAACGCTGTATTTTGTAAATAATTACATTTTTTCTTTGTTGTTTCAGAAAAATAGTGTACCTTTGCGGTATGAAAATGATTCAAAAGACATATAAGTTCAGACTTTACCCGAATAAAGAGCAAGAGAGGATGCTTGCGAATTATTTTGGCAGCGTCCGCTTTGTCTATAATCATTTTCTCGCCAAGCGCAAGGAACAATACGAGAAGACCAAGAAAAGCTCAAACTATTACGAGCAAGCAAAGGAGTTGACGGCTATGAAGAAGACCGAAGCATATTCATGGCTAAGGGAAATCAACAGCCAGACCTTGCCGGGCGTAAAGCCTGCGGCTGTGGGCGTTCCTGCCGTAACGGCGATGAGCGTCTT
>OQVT01000050.1_pt1 | contig 39836 bp, 51 predicted proteins | sample 1691561 | NCBI WGS metagenome assembly OQVT01 (sample SAMN03418260, study PRJEB22391) | human gut metagenome | biome: human-gut; feature: organic feature; material: feces | host: Homo sapiens | place: Tanzania | collected 2013-01 | reverse complement strand
GTATCCTGCTCGAACAGGCGGCTCAGACCGCCCTCTTTGCCGAACAGATTGCCCAGAGAAGATAAGATGCTGCCGGATTCCTGCCGCTCGGACGGCGGACACGGCGGCGCGTCCGGCGGCGGGCAGGCGGTCTGTAAATATTTGTTATACATGCGCTACAACTCCTTTGTGCGGCCGTCCGGCGGAAGAACCTGCCGGACGGCTGTTTTTGTCATACGCGCCAGAGAGAGAATGCGTTCGGCGTGCGCGATTTGCGCGCGGGTGTTTTCCGACAAAAACGGGCGCAGAGCGTGCAGCAGCTGGATGCGCGCCGCATCCGTCCCGCGCGGCGGCGCGGCGGATTCCGCGGGCGCGTCTGCATCGCCCAGCAGCTGCGCCGCCATGCCGGACAGCTTTTGCATGGCCTCGGGGTCCTGAAGCAGGCTGGATAACAGATCAGCGGGTTCCAAACAAGCTCACCGTCCCATCAGACGGGCGATTTGCTGCGCGAGCTGTGCGCCCTCCGGTGTCTGCATCGTGCGCTGTAGGATTTGCTTGGCGCCTTCCGTGTCGCCTGCCTGCATGTGCTGCATTGCCTGCTCCAGACTGGCGCCGTGCTGCCGGAGCATGCTGCGCGCGGCGCGCTGCTGCTCCGGATTCTGCATGCGCGCTTTCAGGCGGGCGGCAGCGGCGGGGTCGCCGCATTGCTGGGAAACCTGCCGAATCAGCGCGTCCAAATCGTTGTGCTGCATAGAAATACCTCCTGCGCAATGGGTTTCGATGCAGTATACGCGGCGCGATGCGCAATTGTTCTTTGACTTTCTGAAAAAAATAGTGTATAGTCATGAAAGATACTATCTGGCTACGGGGGAAATGAAGATGAAACTGCTCGTATTTTCCGATTCGCATCGCGCCAATATCACGGACATGCTCGCGCTGATTGACGAGGAAAAGCCGGACGCCGTCGCGCATTTGGGCGATTTGGTGTGTGATGTGGAGGACATCCGGTTTGTCTATCCGGAGCTGCCCGTGTACAGCGTGCGCGGCAACAATGACTGGGGCGATGACGAGACGCCGAACAGTCTGGTTGTCCCTGCGGAGCGCGTGCGGCTGTTCTTGACACACGGACACTTGTTTGGCGTGCGGCGCAACACCAAGCGGCTGACGCAGGAGGCGCAGCAAGCCGGCTGTCAGGTCGCGCTGTACGGACACACGCACCGCGCGGAGGTGCATGAGGAGGACGGCGTTTTGGTGGCGAATCCGGGCAGCATCAGCATGCCGTATACTGCACAGCCGCCGTCCTATCTGCGGCTCACGATTGCGGGAGACCGCGTGCAGCCGGAGCTGATTTATTTGAAAAACACAAAGAAGAAACGGCTCTGGCTTTGAGCACAGCAACCGTTGGGAAAGAGGAATGAGATATGCTATTGGCGATTGACGTAGGCAATACCAATACGGTTTTTGGCATTTATAAAGGCGAGGAGCTCATCGGCAGCTTCCGCCTGTCCACGACGGCGGAGCGCACATCGGATGAGCTCGGCATGCAGATTCACATGTACTATTCGTTCTTGGGTCTGCAAACGGCGGACACGGAGGCGGTCATTGTGGCTTCGGTCGTGCCGCCGGTCATGTACACGCTCATCAATGCGATTCGCAAGTACATCGGCGTGCGCCCGATGATTGTCGGCAAAGACGTGGATACCGGTCTGGTAAACCGCTATGACAACCCGCGGGAGGTCGGCATTGACCGTCTGGTCAACGCGGTTTCCGCGATTCAAAAATACGGCGCACCGCTCATCATCATTGACATTGGCACGGCGACGACGTTTGACGTCATCGACGAGACCGGCGCGTACTGCGGCGGCGCCATTTTCCCCGGCATCAAGGTTGCCATGGAAGCGCTGTTCCAAAAGGCTTCCAAGCTGCCGCGCGTGGACATCGTGCGGCCGGAAAAGGCAATCGGCACCAATACCGTCATGAGCATGCAGTCGGGTGCCGTGCGCGGCTACGCGGGCGCGATTCAGGGCATTGTGCATGAGATGAAGGCGGAAATCAACGGCAGCTGCCGCGTCGTGGCGACCGGCGGCATGGGACGCATGATGGCGGAGTACTGCGACACGATTACCGATGTCGATGCCAACCTGACGCTGACCGGTCTGCGCATGATTTACGAGGCGAACAAGGAAAAGTTTGCGGCGCTCGAGCCGATTGGCCCGCTCGTCGTTTCGGCAGAAGAAGAACTGGACGCGCAGATGTGAGTGCATAAAAAAAGAGGATTGGCAGCAGCCAATCCTCTTTTTTGCTGTGCGGATAGGGAAATTATGTCTCGCTGCCGGTTTTGCAGATGTCCTTGAGACAGCAGCGCTCACAGTACGGCTTGCGCGCCGTGCAGACGTCTCTGCCGTGCAGCACGAGCCGGTGACAGAAATCGCTGGATTTTTCCGGCGGGATGAGCGGGCGCAGCGCCTTTTCCACCTTTGCAGGCTCCTTGATGCCGTCCACCAGACCGATGCGGTTGGCGAGGCGGATGCAATGCGTGTCCGTGACAATCGCGGGCTGGTGATACAGGTCACCGAGAATCAAATTGGCGGTCTTGCGGCCGACGCCGGGGATTTTGAGCAGCTCCTTCATCGTGCCGGGCACTTTGCCGTTATGTACCTCTAGCAGATACACCGCGGCGGCGTGAATGTCCCGCGCCTTGGAGTTGCCCAGCCCGCACGGGCGGATGATTTGTTCAATTTCGCCCTCCGTGGCGAGGGCGAAGGCTTCCAGCGTCGGAAATTTCGCATACAAATCCTTGGTGATGATATTGACGCGCTTGTCCGTGCACTGCGCCGACAGGCGCGTGGCGAACAGCAGCTCATAGTCCTTGGTATATTGCAGCGCACAGATGGCGTCAGGATATTCCTGCTCCAACCGCTCGACAGCGGCACAGGCGCGCTGCTCTGGGGTCAACATGCAATCAGCTCCTTTTGAGGGTTTTTGTGTCAAAAAATATGACTCGCTAAAGTCTCCTGTCATTATAACACAAATAATGCACAAAAAATCAGGTAAATCTTACAAATTTTGATGCAGGAAGCGGAAAAAATGAAATTAGCAAAAAACTGTCTTGCAAAAGAGGGGGAATCCTGCTTTAATTAGAATTAACACAAGAAAAACAGCTGATTGTTTGTGTAATTCATACTGTAGTGTTATGAACATGGAGGATTTCAGACGATGGCAGAAAAACAGAGAATTGAAGAGAACATTTCTTTTATCACCAGCATGGACCCGGAACTGGGCGAAGCAGTTCGCAAGGAGTACGACCGTCAGTGCCGCAACATTGAGCTGATCGCATCCGAAAACATTGTATCCCCGACCGTCATGGCGGCTATGGGCACCGTTCTGACCAACAAGTACGCAGAAGGTTACCCGGGAAAGCGCTACTATGGCGGCTGCGAATGTGTTGACATTGCAGAGAATCTGGCAATCGAGCGCGTATGCAAGCTGTTCGGCGCAAAGTATGCAAACGTACAGCCGCACTCCGGCGCACAGGCAAACATGGCTGTCTATCAGGCACTGTGCCAGCCGGGCGACACGGTTCTCGGCATGAGTCTGGACAACGGCGGTCATCTGACCCACGGTTCTCCGGCAAACCAGTCCGGTAAGCTGTACAACATGGTCGCTTACGGCGTAGATGACAACGGCTACATCGACTACGAAGATGTTCGCCAGAAGGCAATCGAGAACAAGCCGAAGATGATCATCGCAGGTGCTTCCGCTTACCCGCGTGCCATCCATTTCGACAAGTTTGCAGAGATTGCAAAGGAAGTCGGCGCATATCTGTTCGTTGATATGGCGCACATCGCAGGTCTGGTCGCAGCAGGCGAGCACCAGAACCCGATGGAGTACGCAGATGTCGTAACCACCACCACCCATAAGACCCTGCGCGGTCCGCGCGGCGGCTGCATTCTGACCAACGATGAAGCGCTGGCAAAGAAGCTGAACTCCGCCATCTTCCCGGGCACACAGGGCGGTCCGCTCATGCACATCATCGCTGCAAAGGCTGTTTGCTTCGGCGAAGCACTCAAGCCGGAATTCAAGGAATATCAGGCACAGATCCGCAAGAACGCACAGGCTCTTGCAGAAGGTCTGACCAAGCGCGGCGTCAAGCTGGTTTCCGGCGGCACCGACAACCATCTGATGCTGGTTGACCTGCGCGGCACCGAAATCACCGGTAAGGAGCTGCAGAACCGTCTGGATGCGGTATACATCACCGCAAACAAGAACACTGTACCGAACGAGCCGCTCAGCCCGTTCGTAACCTCCGGCGTTCGTCTGGGCACACCGGCAGTTACCACCCGCGGCTTCAAGGAGCCGGAGATGGACAAGATTGCAGGCTTCATCGCTGACGCAATCTTCGACTTCGACAACAAGGCTGACGCAATCCGCGCAGGCGTCGAGGAAATCTGCAAGCAGTTCCCGTTGTACTAAGCATTACACAACATGAAATTTCAGCCTCTGGCCGACCGTATCCGCCCAACCACACTGGCGGATGTGGTTGGCCAGCCGCATATTCTGGGACAAACCGGTTTGCTGCGCCGGATTGTCGAGAGCGGCAACATTCCAAACATGATTTTTTACGGTCCGTCCGGTGTGGGAAAAACGACGGTTGCCTCGATTATCGCGGCACAGACCGAGCGCAAGCTGTATCGGCTCAACGCAACGACCGCGTCCATCGCGGACATCAAAAAGATTTTTGACGAGCTGGGCACGCTGATGGCGCCGAACGGCGCGCTGATTTATCTGGACGAGATTCAGTATTTTAACAAAAAACAGCAGCAGTCCCTGCTGGAGTTCATCGAGGACGGCCGCATTACGCTCATTGCATCCACGACGGAAAATCCGTATTTTTACGTGTTTCACGCGATTTTGAGCCGCAGCACGGTGTTTGAGTTCAAGCCGATTGAGGCGGCGGACATCCAGCCCGCCGTGCGCCGCGCGTTTTCTCTGGCGAATGCTTCACTGCACGTGCCGGAGGACGTGTGCGCCTACATTGCGGCGGCGTGCGGCGGCGATGTGAGAAAAGCCATCAATGCCGTGGAGCTGCTCGTGCAGACCGCGAGCGGAGACACCGTGACGATGGAGGACGCCCAGCAGGCGGCGCAGCGCTCGAGTGTGCGCTATGACCGCGACGGCGACCAGCATTATGATATTTTGTCCGGTCTGCAAAAGTCCATTCGCGGCTCAGATCCGGATGCCGCCGTCCATTATCTGGCGCGGCTGCTGGCGTCCGGTGATTTGATTTCCGCCTGCCGCAGACTCATGGTTATCGCGGCGGAGGATATCGGTCTGGCATATCCGCAGGCGCTGCCGATTGTCAAATCCTGCGTGGACATGGCAAATCAGCTCGGCTTGCCGGAGGCACGCATCCCGCTGGCGGACGCGGCGATTTTGCTCGCGACATCTCCCAAATCCAACAGCGGCATTGCGGCGATTGACGCGGCGATGGCGGATATTCACGCGGGAAAATCCGGTGATGTTCCTGCACATCTCAAAGACAGCCACTATGCCGGTGCGAAAAAGCTGGGACGCGGTCTGACCTATCAGTACCCGCACAGCTATCCCAACCACTGGGTGCGGCAGCAGTATCTGCCGGACACCATCAAGGACGCGCAGTATTATACTTATGGCGACAACAAGCTGGAGCAAAAAGCAAAGGCGTATTGGGACAGCATCAAAAAATAATAGAAAAAAACTGGGAAGCCGCGCGCTTCCCAGTTTTTCTGTCTGTTTATAGTTTTTCCGCCGTCATGCCGTTTTTGGCGATGCCGGTCAGCCGAACGCGGCACACATCGCCCTGCCTGCCGGTGTCGGGCGGGAGCACAACCGAGAAATGCCAATCGCCGTGCGCGGGCTGCGCCTCGCTTGTGCCGTGCTCCAAGACGACACAGATGGTCTTGCCGATAAATGGCCGCAGAAAATCCTGCGACATCTGCGCCGCCAATGCGCGCGCGGCAGTGGCGCGCTGGGCGCGAACCTGCGGCGGCACAGAATCCGGCATCGAAGCCGCAGGCGTGCCGCTGCGCTCGGAGTACGGAAAGACGTGCATGGACGCAAAGGCACAGGCTTTGAGAAAATCCATCGTCTGTGCAAATTCCTGCTCGGTCTCACCGGGGAAGCCGGTAATCACATCCGTCGTGATGGAACAATCGGGAAATGCCGCGCGCAGCCGCTCGACAACGGCGAAAAACTGCGCGGTCGTATAGCGGCGGTGCATGCGGGATAACGTCGCATCACAGCCGGATTGCAGCGACAGATGAAAATGCCGCGCGAGATTGGAAAATCCGCGCAGACGGCGGCAAAATTCGTCGGTAATCAGGCGCGGCTCCAGCGAGCCGAGACGGAACCGCACATCCGGTGCAGCTTCGCACAGCTGCTCCATGAGGTCGATGAGTGTCGGTTTGTCCGGCAAATCGCGCCCGTAGCTGGCGATTTCGATGCCGGTCACGACAATTTCCCGCACACCGGACGCGGCGAGCTGCTGTGCCTGCTTGACGGCGTCTGTGAGCGGCAGAGAGCGCACATGGCCGCGCGCATACGGAATGATGCAGTAGGTACAGTAGTTGTCGCAGCCGTCCTGTACCTTGAGCAGGGCGCGGGTGTGTCCCGGCAAAATACCGGCGGGCAGCTGCTCAAACGCCTGCCGCTGCCGGTTGTCCGTGACCGTGCAGACGGCCTTGCGGTCACGCACCGCCTGTTCGCACAAATCCAGCACGGCGGCGCGGTCGGATGTGCCGCAGACGATGTGTACGCCGTCCATGGCGGCCGCCTGCTCCGGTTCGGTCTGTGCGAAGCAGCCGCACAGCGCGACAATCGCGTTGGGGTTCTCTTTTTGCAGTTTATGTAAGGCGCGCAGCGTTTTGTGGTCGCCGGACGAGGTGACGGTGCATGTGTTGATGATGCAGACGTCTGCCTGTTTTTCCGCGAGGACGTGCCCGCGCTGCTGGGCGAGCTGGGCGAGCGCCTGCGTCTCAAATTGATTGACCTTGCAGCCAAGCGTTGCAAAGCAAAATTTCATAACTGTTCCTCCGATGACGGCGTACCGTCAAAATGTAAAAATCGTGTGAATTTTTCGTTAAAATTATAGAAACAATTCACAAAGAATATTATAATAAATTTTACAGAGAGTTACAACTGCGGGAGAGGAGAAAAAATGGTTAAACTACAGATTAAGCTCAGCAAACCTGACGACTTGACACTGCTCAACAATGCGGCATCTGCTATGCCGTTTGACATTGATCTCTCGTCGGGCTGGTATGTTGCAGACGCGAAATCGTTGGTAGGACTGTTTGGACTGGAGATTTCTGAGCCGATCGGCGTCAGGCTGTACACGGATCAGAAGCAGGCACAGCCGTTCCTTGACAAGATCGGCAAAATGATTATTACCCATTGACATCGAATCGGAGAGACCGCCCGCTCATCGGGCGGTCTTTGTCTTGGTATGCCCGGTTTGGTTTGCGCATACAGTGTGTGGAAACCAGTTTTTTTCGGGGGAGGAAGCGGATGAGAAAGCGTATCCTGACCGCCGTGTGCGGCGTGCTGTGTGCGGCGGCGGTCTCAGCGTCCGCCTCGGCGGCGCAGTTGGGAGAGGTGCACGCGAAGAGCGCCATATTGATGACGGACACCGGACAGGTGCTGTTTGAACACAATGCCGATGCCGTGCATCCGCCCGCGTCCGTGACAAAGCTCATGACCATGCTGCTGACCATCGAGGCGGTGGACAGCGGCAGCGCATCACTGGACGATTGGGTGACCGCGTCCGCCCATGCCGCGGAGATGGGCGGCTCACAGATTTATCTCAAGGAAGGCGAGCGCATGACGCTGGATGACATGCTCAAGTCAATTGCGGTCGCATCCGCGAATGACGCGGCGGTTGCCGTGGCGGAGCATCTGGGCGGCAGCGAAGCGCATTTTGTCTCGATGATGAACGAGCGCGCCAAACAGCTCGGCTGCAAGCGGACGGAGTTTGTCAATCCGAACGGCTTGGACACGGACGGCGAGCAGACCAAAACCACAGCGCGGGATTTGGCGCTCATTTCCAGAGAGCTGCTCCGGCATCCCAAGATTTTAAATTATACATCCATCTGGATGGATTCCGTGCGAAACGGCTCGTTCGGGCTTGCCAACACCAACAAAATGCTCAAGCTGTATGACGGCATGGTGGGACTCAAGACCGGATACACGAGCACGGCGGGCTATTGCATTTCCGCGGCGGCACAGCGCGACGGCATGTGTCTGCTTGCGGTCGTGCTTGGAGAGCCGGATAAGCAGTCACGCAATCAGGACATCACGGCGATGCTCAATTACGGCTTCGCAGAATACACGGTCGTGCCGATTGCGGACGGCGAGACGCTGCCGGAGGTAGCTGTCGAGCTGGGCACGCGCGGCAGCGTACCCGTCAAGCTCGCGGAGGAGACGCCGCTGCTGCTCAAAAAGACCGAGGCGGGAAGCATTCGGCGCGAGATTGTCTGCACGCAGCGCACACGGGCGCCGGTGCAGGCGGGCGACAAGCTGGGAGAAATCATCGTGACCGGCAGCGGGGGAGAGCTGGCGCGGCGCGCACTGGTTGCGGCGGACAGCGCGGACAAAAAACAGGTGCCGGATATCTTTCGCGAGCTGCTTGAATATTTGCTCATGAAAAAAAGTTTGCTTACTGCGCATTTTTTGACCAGTATGTAAAAATTCACAAAGAACTGTTTTTTTTCTTTTGAAAATCCGTTGTGTTTTTTTACAATGTATGATACCATAATAACAACCTCATTGTAGATTAGGAGGAAAACAAAATGGTTAAATTGATTATGGCAGCTGCTGGAAGCGGCAAGACAAAGGACATTATCAATCAGGTAAATGAGTCTGCGGCAAATGAGCCGGGTTCTGTTGTTTGCATCGCAAAGGGCAATCAGCTGAACTTTGACATTTCTCATCAGGCACGCCTGATCGACGTGATGGACTACAGCGTAACCGACTATGCATCCCTGCTGGGCTTCGTAGCTGGTATCCATGCTGGCAACTACGACATCACCAAGATCTACATCGACAGCCTGTACAAGGTTGCTTGCGACGACAAGCAGGCAGATGCAGATAAGTTCCTGCTGGCTCTGGATGAGTTCTCTTCCAAGCACAACGTAGAGTTTACCGTTGCCCTGTCCGGTGACGCAAGCACTGCGAGCGAGACCATGAAGAAGTACCTGTAAGATGGTATGACGATAAAATCCCGTCGGTTTTCCGGCGGGATTTTTTCTATCTGAGCGCCAGCACCGCCTCGCGCAGCTCCGCAAGCGACAGCTGCATCTGTGCGGCGTCACCGAGCCGCGCGGCGGCCTGCGAGCGGGCGAAGCCCGCGCGAACCGTGTCCAGCCGCTGCCGGTTCATGACGGCGCGCAAATACCGCTCGTGCCGGTCGTACTGCGCTTGGGCGGCCGTGAGATGCACCTGCGCACGCGCGGGGCTGTCGCAGCACATCGCCTGTGTCAGCGGCGCGGAAATGCGCGCCGCCGTGCGGGAAACGGCGCAGCTGTTGTACAGACAGCCGGTTATCACGAGCGCAAGCAGCACGGCTGCCGTCCAGACCCGCTTCATCGGCGCACCTCCCGCGTCTGCACGAACAGATTGCCGCAGTCGTCCAGCGTCAGCAGGAATACATCCTCCGGTGCATGGATGCCGCGGGCGCGGCATGTGCGCAGCAGCCATGCCTCATCCTTGCCGAGCTGGCGCAAAACGCCGCGGCGGATTTTGCCCTCAAAGATGAGCACGCGCGCCATGCCGGCATCTTTGGGGTGCTTGCCGAGGTCGGACGGCGTGAGCGGCTGCTTGTCCGCATAGGGCAGGACGCTGAGCTGCCCGTTGGTTTCGATGATGCCGCAGCGGACATCCGACACCAGCGCGACGCCCGCCATGCGCAGGCCTTCCAGCACGTCCTCCGGTGACAAGCGCAGCAGGCGCAGCATGTCGGGGTCGAATTTTCCGTCTCGAATGACCATGCACGGATTGCCGCACAGCAGGCGGCGGAAACGGATGCTTCGGCGGCACAGGCACGACAGCAGCACCTCCACGGCGAGCAGCGTGACGAGCGGGACGATGCCGCCGAGCAGCGGAATGGCGGGGTCTTGCAGCGGAACAGAGGCGAGCTCGGAAACCAGTATGGTGACGGCGAACTCCGAGGTGGACAGCTCACCGAGCTGCCGCTTTCCGGTAAAGCGCAGGCCGCCGATGAGCGCGGCATATACCAAAAGCGTGCGCATGAATGAAAGAAACAGGAAAACCACCTCCCAGCGACTTGCTGTTAGCTTTGCCGGATTTGGGCAAAGTATGCAGGATCTTTGAAAATTTGCATGGAAAACCGGAGAAATGCGAAAAAATAAAAATAATGATTGACTTTTTGAATTTACAAGATATAATTAGAAATACTTAGATATAAAAATGCAAAGACCGGAAAGAGTAACTCTTCCGCAACTTTCAGAGAACTGCCGTTTGGTGCGAGGCAGCAGGGAAGAAGTGTGAACGTCGTCCGCGAGCAGTTCAGGAGAACGGCGCAGAGCTTAGTAGTCTGAATCGGGTTAGGCCTCCGTTAACGGGCAAAGCATTACGCACACGTTGTGCCGATGTGAGGTGGCTGCCGCGTTTTGGCAGCAATGAGAGTGGTACCGCAGAGCTAGTCTTTGTCTCTTTTTGTAGAGATAAAGGCTTTTTTTGATTTACCATCCGGCAATCGGCGCGAAAAAAATAGGACAAAATATCACGATATAGGAGAGATGGCTCATGAAACTCAATGGTTCACAGATTCTGCTTGAGACACTGCTGGAACAGGGTACCGACACCATTTTTGGTTATCCGGGCGGCGCAGCCCTGAACATTTATGATGAACTGTACAAGTATTCCGACCGCATCCGCCATGTTCTGGCGGCGCACGAGCAGGGCGCATCGCATGCGGCAGACGGCTATGCCCGCGCAACCGGCAAGGTAGGCGTTGTTCTGGCGACCTCTGGTCCGGGTGCGACCAACCTGGTCACCGGCATCGCAACCGCATTTATGGATTCCATTCCGCTCATTGCCATTACCGCGAATGTCGGCACCAACTTTATCGGCCGAGACAGCTTTCAGGAAATTTACATCGCAGGCGTGACCATGCCGATTACCAAGCACAACTTCGTTGTCCGCAACGTCGAGGAGCTGGCAGACACCGTTCGTCAGGCATATGAAATCGCCATCAGCGGCCGTCCGGGTCCGGTTCTCATTGATATTCCGAAGGACGTCACCGCGGCAGTCTGTGAGTTTGAGCACAAGCCGGCGGTACATAAGCGCCCGAATCCGAAGATTCAGCACGAGCAGATTTCCAAGATGGCAGAGATGGTCAACGCGGCAGAGCGTCCGGTCATCCTGTTCGGCGGCGGCGTAATTTCGTCGGATGCCTGTGAGCTGCTGCTGCGCTTTATGCAGCGCGGAGACATTCCGGCGTGCCATTCGCTGATGGGCATTGGCGCACTGGATAAGGAGGAGCCGCTCAATCTGGGTCTCATCGGCATGCACGGCTGGGTATCCGCCGGCCGCGCCGTAGACAACGCGGATCTGGTTATCGCACTGGGCACCCGTTTCTCCGACCGCGTGGCAACCAAGATGGGAGATTTCGCATCCACCGCAAAGGTTGTGCAGGTTGATATTGACGAGTCCGAGGTAAACAAGAACATCGCGGTAGAGCACAGCGTTATCGGCGATGTGCACGACGTGCTGGAGGCAATCCTGCCGCTCATCGATCATGCAGACCACACGTCGTGGAAGGAGCAGATCGCTTCTTGGAAGGAGCGCATGGACTATAAGCCGAAGGACAACGATGCCGTGCTGCGTCCGCATCAGCTGATGAAGAAGATTGACGAGCTGATTGGCAAGGATGACATTGTGGCAACCGACGTCGGCCAGCACCAGATGTGGGCTGCACAGTTTACCGGCCGCTCCAAGCCGCGCACGTTCCTGACCTCCGGCGGTCTGGGCACCATGGGCTTCGGCTACGGCGCAGCCATCGGCGCACAGGTAGGCGAGCCGGACAAGCGCGTGGTTCATGTCACGGGCGACGGCAGCTTCCATATGAACTTACAGGAAATGTGCACGGCGGTCAGCAACAACCTGCCGGTTATCACGGTTGTCGTAAACAACAGTGTACTCGGCATGGTATATCAGTGGCAGACCTCGTTCTACGGCAAGCGCTATTCCAACACCGACCCGCACCGCAAGACCGACTTTGTCAAGCTGGCAGAGGCGTTCGGCGCAAAGGGTCTGCGCTGCGACACACTGGCAGGCTTTGAGGCATGCATGAAGGAAGCACTGGCAACCACAGACGGCCCGGTTCTGATTGATGCACACATTGACAAGACCGAGCGCGTTCTGCCGTTCATTCCGGGCGGCGAGACCGTTCGCAACGTTATCATCGATTGATCGAGGAGGAAGAACCCATGGAAAAGTATATTATTTCGGCCGTCGTACAAAATAACTCCGGTGTACTGGCTCGCGTTTCCAGCCTGTTCGGCCGCCGCGGCTTCAACATTTATTCCCTGACGGTTTCTCCGACTGTGGACGAGAAGTTTTCCCGCATCACCATCGTGACCGTCGGCGACGCATACACGCTGGATCAGATTCTCAAGCAGATGCGCAAGCTGGAAGAATGTGTAGAGGTTGTACACATCAAGGAGGATGAGGCGTTCTGCCGCGAGCTGGCGCTGATTAAGATTGCAGGTGACGCAAACGTACAGGAGAGCATCCGCGAGCTGTGCGACGTCTATCAGGCAGACGTTGTCAACGCGGGCGAGCACTCCATCATTGTCCGCATTTCCGGTGTACCGTCCAAGCTGGATACCTTCCTGTCCATCATGCAGAACTTTGATGTTGTGGAGTCCAGCCGCACCGGCATCACTGCCGTGCATTGGGATAAGGACAAGGACTGAGAAATCTGACGTCCTGCCCTTGATTTGTGTCATGCATTCTTTTATAATAAGAAAGTACATGACAAATTTACGCATGTTTTGTAAAGATACAGCGGGGACGGGTCATGCGCCTGTTCCCGCTTTTTTTTATCGCGGCGGTGTATATGCCGCCTTGGAGGTGCTTTTATGGAATTAAGAAGTCATAATATTACAAAGGGCGTTGAGCGCGTGCCGAACCGTTCGCTGCTGCGTGCCTGCGGTCTGACCGAGGAGGAGATGGCGCGTCCGATTATCGGCGTGGTTTCCGCATACAGCGAGATTATTCCGGGTCACATCAATCTGGATAAAATCGCCGCTGCTGTCAAGACCGGCGTCAGCATGGCTGGCGGCACACCGATTCTGGTACCGGCAATCGGCGTCTGTGACGGCATTGCGATGGGTCATATCGGCATGAAGTATTCTCTGCCGTCCCGCGAACTGATTGCCGATTCCGTGGAGACACTGGCACAGGCACATCAGTTTGACGCGCTCGTGCTCATCCCGAACTGTGATAAGATTGTTCCGGGCATGGTCATGGCGGCAGCACGCCTGAACATCCCGTCCATCGTTGTATCCGGCGGCCCGATGCTGGCAGGCCACGTCAAGGGCGAGAACGTATCTCTGTCCTATACCTTTGAGTCCGTCGGCGCACGCAAGGCAAACCTCATCAATGATGAAGAACTGACCGATGTTGAGTGCCATTCCTGCCCGGGCTGCGGCTCCTGCTCCGGCATGTACACCGCAAACTCCATGAACTGCCTGTGCGAGGCAATCGGTATGGCTCTGCCGGGCAACGGCACCATTCCGGCGGTACATTCCGACCGCATTCAGCTGGCAAAGCACGCCGGCATGAAGATTATGGAGCTGCTGGAAAAGGACATCAAGCCGCGCGACATCATCAACGAGAAGTCCATCCACAACGCACTGGAGTGCGAGATGGCGCTGGGCTGCTCCACCAATACCGTTCTGCATCTGCTGGCAATCTCGCATGAGGCAGGCATTCAGCTGGATCTGGAGAAGATGAACCACGTATCCGACACCACGCCGAACCTGTGCCATCTGGCACCGGCGGGCAGAACCTACATTCAGGAGCTGAATGAGGCCGGCGGCATCTATGCGGTTATGAACGAGCTGTCCAAGAAGAACCTGATTGAGCTGGATACCATCACCGCAACCGGCAAGAAGGTCGGCGAGAACATCAAGGGCTGCATCAACAAGAACCCGAACGTCATCCGTCCGATTGACAACCCGTACATGCAGACCGGCGGCATTGCTATCCTGTGGGGCAACATTGCCAAGGAAGGCTGTGCCGTCAAGCAGAGCGCCGTTGCTCCGGAAATGATGAAGCACACCGGCCCTGCCCGCATCTTTGACGGCGAGGAAGATGCCATTCAGGCTATTTATACCGGCAAGATTGTTCCGGGCGATGTCGTTATCATCCGCTACGAGGGCCCGAAGGGCGGCCCTGGCATGCGTGAGATGCTGAATCCGACCTCTGCACTGGCAGGCATGAAGCTGGACAAGGACGTTGCACTGATTACCGACGGCCGTTTCTCCGGTGCATCCCGCGGCGCTTCCATCGGACATGTTTGCCCGGAAGCTGCACAGGGCGGCGAAATCGGACTGCTGGAAGAGGGCGACATCATCGAAATCGATATCCCGAACCACGCTGTCAACGCAAAGGTTTCCGAGGAGGAATTTGCAAAGCGCCGTGCGGCATTCGTACCGCATGAGCCGAAGGTCAAGACCGGCTGGCTGTCCCGCTATGCACGCCTCGTAAGCTCCGCAAACAAGGGCGCTGTGCTCGAGTAATCTATCATTGTAGAACCAGAAAACCCCGTTTACGATGGCGTAAACGGGGTTTTTGTCTCGCACAATTCGATGCAGGTATGCAGCCAGTCGCACATGCTTTTCTCGCGGCTGATGGCACCCAATAAGACGAGATAGTCGCTGAAGGTACTGGCTTGTGTAGGTGGAATCGTATCAAATTTGGAGAGGTTGTCCTGCAAGTGCTGAAGCCACTGCTGATGCTGTTCCAGATGATCGGTTAACAACTGAATCTGGGCGTCTTTCGGCAGACTGTCAGAAAAAAACAGACGCAGCTTGAATTCGTCTTTTGGCAGCTGTTTGATCTTGCTTTTGCTTTGCTCCCACTGCAAAAATTCTGCTTTTCCGGTTTCGGTAATAGAATATACTTTTTTCTCCAGAACCGTGCCGGTAATTTCGGTTTGGAAGGTAATCAGCCCGTCTTCCGCTAAGGCCTTCAGTTCCGGATAGATTTGGCTGTGCTTGGCGTGCCAGAATTCTGCAAGAGAGGTTTGAAATTCCTTGGATAAGTCGTAACCGGTCATGGCTTTGCGGTTGAGCAGACCGAGGATTGCGTATCGTAGTGTTCCCATCGTATCGTTCCTTTCGATAGAGTACCTGTATTGTATCCTAGATGCAACAAATAATTGTATCTTTTTAACGCTTTATAGGTTGTATTTTGTCGATTTAGCTTTATTTTAGCAACTTTTATTGTGTGTACAAATGATGATAAATGGCATTGCCACCCTCGTGCCACCATTGGCGCGAGAGTGGCAATTTTTTATTCTCCAAAAAGTTCATTTATCGCTGCGGTCTCCTTGGCGCGCGCAACGTCTGTCAGACTGGCGTATAGACCGAGGGTAACCTGTATGTTCTTGTGACCCAGCCGTTCTTGCACCAGCAGGGGAGAGATGCCCGCACTAACCAGCATGGTCGCGTGCGTGTGTCGGAGCGTGTGAAAATCAAAGTTGGGGAGATTCAAGGTTTTGTGTACGAGAGAAACGCGGCGCATGACAGAGTCATATCGAAGAATAGCGCCGTTTGGTTGACGGCAAACAGGGTCAAACGGCGTTCCTTCTCCGCCTATACTCAGCTTACCCGAAGCGTCATATGTGTACTGCGGATACTGCTCATTAAGTAGCGCTGCCCGCTGCTGATACTGTTTTTCAGCCACCAGTTCTGATATAAGGGCATCGTCCATAGAGATTTTTCGCACGCTCTCAAACTTCGGTTCGGTTATAAAGAGGGCATGGTCTAAATGCTGCTGCTGATGCCGGATGCACAGCGTTTTGTTCCCAAAATCTATATCGTTCCATGATAAGCCAAGGACTTCGCCCACGCGCATTCCGGTATGGTAGCCGATAACAAAAGCGAGGTAGCCAATCCTGCCCGATAGCAGTTCCTTGATTCTTGCCCAGTCCGCTGGTGTGACCGGCTCTCTTACTCGTGTGCGGGGCGGCACAGGTGGTCGGACACGACGAGATGGTAGCTTTACGCCGTCAATAGGTGCGTGTTGCAAATACCCCATCGGCTCAACGGCATACTTGAGCGCATTGGTTAACACACCTTTGACGCCAGATATAGTCTCTCGGCTAACGCCTTGCATGAATAGGTCGTTTATTAGTCGCTGTATGTCCGCTGCGGTAATCGCCGACAGCTTGTATTTTCCAAGAGCAGGTTTGATGTAAACCTCTATCCTCCGAGTATACGTGCGAATGCTATTCGGTCTTAGTTCCGGCTTGCGCAGCTCTAACCATTCGTCCAGATAATCCGCTACGGAAATCTCAGAGGGAACAAATGTTCGTCCAACATTCAAATATTCATTGTATGCCTTTGTCCCAGCGACAAGGGCTTCTTTCTTTGTGCGGAAACCGGACTTCTCCACGCGCCGACGCTTGCCGCCAACCGGTGCAGCTTCAAACCGGTACCGCCATGTGGCGCGTTTGTATACTTGTACTCCGGGCATGGCATGTCACCTCATTCACATACAAATCTCAACCTTGACTACCTTCCCAAGGATTTCTACATGCGTTTCTTTTGGGTTATAAAACTGCATCTTGTGAATCGGATTTGTACTCTTTGGTTCAAGCATGACCATGCCATGCTGCATGTGCCATACTTTTACCGTCGCTTCACTATCGTCAACCATGACAACTGCAATTTCGCCTTCTTCAACAACGGACTGCCTGCGCACTATTAGGAGATCGCCTTCACAGATACGGGCGGCATTCATACTATCGCCCTGAACACGCAACGCAAAATACTCTGCTCCGTGGTTCAGGTCAGTATATGTGTAGCCCTCAATATTCTGCTCTGCATAAATTGGCAGACCGGCAGAGATGCGTCCTAAAATAGGAATCTTGTGGGTAGGATTGTACGGAATGGGGTCAAGGACTTCAATGCCTGAATCATCAGAAGGGAAGTCGTGCTGCATCTGCATGGCTTCGTTATACTCATCTTCCTGAATCTTTTCATACGCGTGCCAAATCTTTTCGTTGTCGCCACCGCACATTTTATGCAACTGCTTGTATTGTGCTGTCGGGATTTCGGCAATACGTCCGTCTGGGTCGTTTTCATAGTTGTATGGGTCGTCTGTATACCCCAAGAGGTATTCTTCTGTTGTGTCCAACTCATCGGCAAACCGTGCAACCATGTTGAGAGGCATAGCATTCTTGTTGCTCTCGATTTTTGCTATCGTCGAAGGGCTTTTGTAGTCCAGCAGGTCTGCAAGTTCCTGCTGGGACATGTCTAAACCCTCTCGCAAATACTTTACCCGTTGTCCTATATTCATAAATCTGCCCTCCTGTATAAAGAAATCTTTAGGTACATATTAACATGTTTGTGACTTTGCGTCAAGAAATTTTGGGTTTTTTCAAAAAAGCTATTGACTTATAATCACAACAGTGCTATCATGTGTCCAGTGATTAAAAATCAAACGCCTCAAGTCAGGGGGTGAGAGTATCACAGACACTAAAGCACTGGAATGTGCAATTATCAATGCGGGCACAAATCAGAGAGAACTTTCACGCGCTTTAGGCATCTCCGAAATGTCATTCTTCAACAAAAAGAACAATGTTTTTGAGTTCAAGGCGAGCGAGATTCGGAAGTGTAAGAAATTGCTGAATCTATCGGATGAAGAAGTAACTAAAATTTTTTTGCAGGACGACTTGATTTAAAATCAAGATTTTATTTTGCAAACCGACTTGATTTAAAATCACAAAGGAGGATTAAAAATCAAATGGACGAACTCATCAGAGTTAACTATGACAGCGAAAGACCAACCGTGTTAGGCAGAGAGCTGCACGACATGCTCGGAGTTGACAGCAATTACACAACTTGGTTTAACCGCATGTGTGAGTATGGATTTACAGAAGGAAATGACTTTCTTCCAATTTTGGAAAAAAGTTCTGGCGGTCGTCCAGCGGTCAATCACCAGCTCACTATTCCGATGGCGAAAGAGATTTGCATGTTGCAGCGCACGGAGCGCGGCAAGGAATGCAGACAGTATTTCATCAAGATCGAAGAACAGTGGAACAGCCCAGACGCAATCATGCAGCGAGCTTTGCAGATTGCAAACGCAAGGGTGGAAAAGCTGAGAGGTGAGAACATTGCCTTGCAGGCGGCGAACAGCGATTTGACCGTAAAGAATCAAATCATGCAGCCGAAAGCGGATTACTTTGACGAACTGGTTGACCGCAACCTGCTGACAAACTTCCGAGACACCGCAAAGCAGCTCGGAGTTAAGCAGAACACCTTTGTGAAGTTCTTGCTTGACAGAAAGTACCTGTACCGCGATAAGCACGGAAATCTGAAACCGTATGCGGCACACGCAACGAATGGGCTGTTTGAGGTTAGAGAATCGGTCAACGAAAAGACCGGCTGGGCAGGAACACAAACCCTTGTAACGCCGAAGGGCAGAGAAACGTTCCGGCTGTTGCACGTAGCGGGGTGAGGATATGACGCTGAAAATTATTTTAGCTGCTAGCCTTGCGGTGAATGTAATTCTCGCGGGTATGGCGTACTCGTATCGGGCAGCTATTCGCGCGCTGACTAAGATACTGGCGGATAATGGAACTCCGTTAACCAGCGCGCAGTTTATGAATTACTTCGACATTACCTTTTTGCCCACTCTGAAGAAGTGGTTTGGCGTTAAGAAGTAAAGCCTAGCTGTGCAAGAATCACAGACCCTATGACCTGCTGGATGATGGGTATAGAAGCCCCGCCGATTTTAAGAACCGCGTCCTTGGCTTTATCCCACCTTTCCTTTGGGCGAATATCATTCAGCAGCTGATGTCCCGCGTAGGTTATGTCCTCTACACATAGGAGTGCTGCACATCCGCTCAAGTCTCGTTGTATTACCGCAGTAATCAATCCGCCTTCCGCCAGTTTTTCCGCAACGTAATATACGTCCTCTGGAGAATACTCGGGAAGATTTGCGTGCAAGTCCGCCGCTTTGATTGCTTTGTGATACTCAAGTTTTTCAAGGACAAGCAGCATGTCTCGGACGCAATCAATATTTAGTCTCATTCAAAATCACCTCCCTTCCGATATTGATTATAGCATAAGGGAGACCCAACACAACAGGAGGAAAGCAAGAATGAAAGATAAGACAACAGCTGAAAAAGTACGTGTTTGCATGCGCGAGGCTGGCATCTCTGCCGCACGGCTGGCGTATGAGCTACAAGAAAAGACAGACTTGTGCGACGAGACAGACAAGAGCATAACGCACATCGTCAACCAAGCCATTCGCTCTGCTCGGTATTATCCAGCACTAGCAGAAATTCTTCATACTGACCCCGGCTATTTGGCGGGTTGGTATCCCGAATCATCGGAACAGCAGGACTGGCGCGTAGAGAGCGCTTTGCGTGAGGTGTTCGGCTTTGCGCCTTACACCGCGCAGAAGATTCGTGCAGCAGCGAAACAGCGCAAACCAATGCTAATCCGCAACTCAGGTATACTACGTGACTATCTTGCGGATGTATACGGCGGCTGCGATATGGACGAGCTGCCAGACCCAAACCTTGTACTAACGTTTGTGGTCACGGTGCCGGAAGGTGGTGAGCCGATTGGATGAACTGCTTACTGTGAAACAGGTCGCAGAACTGCTCAAGGTCAACACGGACTTTGTGTACATGCTCCGTGACGCCGGTACGCTCCCGTTCTGCAAACTGGGTCATTACAAGTGCCGCAGAAGCGCAGTAGAGGAATTCATGCGTAACGCAGACGGTATGGACTATTCATATCCGTATGCGCCGCAGTTGATGAAACTGAAGGGAGCGCACGCATGATTGACGTACCAAAGGGATTAGCGGAGAAACGCCTGATTCAGAAGAACGCAGAACGGAGAATGGAGCTTTGTGACGTTCCGTCATCCGCATTGTTCCCAGCTCCGCCGGAGCGGGATGTTGAACAAGCCCGCCGGATTAGTCATCCGGTGCACGCGAAATACGCTAAAAATACCGCAACGTAATTTTATATATCTAAACAATCACGTGCCGCCGCGTGTTGCGGCGCGGCGGCGCACCCTAAAAGAGAGGAAGAAAGACATGCTTTTCGTAATCACAGCGATTATCAAGATTGTAGAACTGGTGTTCTGGGTTCTGCTGTCCTGCGCAATCGGAACAGTGCTGATGTTTCTGCTGTTTCTGGTGCACCGGTGGACGGAACAAGACGATACGCGTCATTAAAGCACAGGGGTAACCGGTCTTAACCGGTTGCAGGTTCGATTCCTGCATGACGCACCATGGGAAGGCGCGAGAAAATTTTATAAAAGGATGTGAAAAATGTCCCTCCATACGTTTGCCGCATCTTCCGCGCTTTCCCTCAATATGTGCCATTGACTCAGTGGTAGAGTAACCGACTTTTAATCGGAAGGTCGCGGGTTCGAATCCCGCATGGCGCACCACAAAACGCATCCTCGCTAAGCGTGATACATCTCCTGTTTTTTGACCCTCTACACGTATACATTTCCTTTCCCTTATCAGTGGGGCGTGCGAGGCTCCGCCCCATCTATACGCGGCTCATGGCTGATTGCCGGTTCGATTCCGGCGAGCCGCAGAGTTCATTTTTTCATTTTTCTCCTTTCTTTATCCCGTCCGGCGGTTAGGCATGCCGCCGGACGGCACACCGGCTACACGGACAAGCCGTCATCAGGTGCAAGCCCTGAGAGCCGAATATCGAATACTTAGGAGGAACACAACATGGATGTAAATGTACACGGAGAAGTGAAGCTCCGTCTGGAGCTGCCCGATGCACTTATGAAGCTGCTGGAACGCTGCGTAACACCGGATGTCAAGGTATCCGTACCGGAGCAGGCAGCACCGGTGAAGGACGAACCGGCAAAGAAGGCTCCGGCGAATGCCGTGCCGGACACGCTGCCGGAACCGACCGTTGGGGTCAAGCCGGTAGCACCCGCAAAGGCAGAGCCGGTTCAGACGGGCATCGCGCCGGTCGCCGCTCCGCAGGAAAGCAATCTGTCCTGTGATGACCTGCGCAAGCATATTGCGGAGGCACGCAAGCTGGCTCGTGCGCACGGTAATGACATTCTGTCCAACCCAGAGATTAAGGCTAAAATGTCTGAGCTTGGGGCGGCAAAGATGACTGACCTTACCGCAGCGCAGGTAGCAGAGATGTTCTCGTGGGTGGACGAGGTGTCGAGCAATGCCTGAGTTTCATTCCCGGCTGGGCGCTTCCAGCTATAGCCGCTGGGGCAGCTGCCCCGGCTCGGTAAAGCTGGAAGCGGGCATCCCGGCAACAACCAGCGTGTACGCAGAAGAAGGAACGCTGGCTCACGCTTTCTGTGAAGCAGAGCTGAACAGACGCTTCTTCGGCATAAAGCCACGCCTTGCAAAGCTCCGTAAGTCGGAGCTGTACGACAAGGAAATGGAGAAGCACGCAGCGGAATACGGTGACTTTGTTTACAGTATCGCCGCAGAGCACATTGGTGAACCGCCGGATGTGTACGTGGAACACATGGTCAATTACTGTAATGTTGCGCCGGGCGGTTTCGGAACGGCGGACTGCATTCTTGCCTTTCCGGGCGAACTGCACGTGATTGATTTCAAGTATGGCAAGGGCGTGCCAGTCTCCGCAGTGGGCAACCCGCAAATGCGGCTGTACGCCTACGGTGCATACCGAGAACTGAACTTTATGCTGGACATCAAGAACGTGCACATGCACATTTTCCAGCCGCGCATTGAAAACTTTTCGTCGGACGAAATTCCGGCTGACGAACTGCGAAAATGGGCGAATGAAGAAGTTCGGATTGCCGCCGAGCTGGCGTTGTCCGATAACCCACCGTACAATCCCTCTCCAACGGCGTGCCGGTGGTGCAGGGCAAAGAACCTCTGTAAGGCGCGTGCTGATTGGCTGGCATCCGCGCATGGCAAGAACCCTGACCTGCTGACACCGGAACAGATCGGAGAGCTGTTGCCGCTGGCGAAAGAACTGGAAGGTTGGGCGAAAGACCTGACCGGCGAAGCGCAGAACATGATTGAACAGGGTGAGCACGTGCCGGGATACAAACTGGTCATCGGCAGAGCAGGCAACCGCAGCTTTACCGACGCAGACAAGGCAATCCAGCGTGCAAAAGACGCAGGTATTGCAGAAGCAATGCTGTACGAGCGTAGACCCATCACGCTGTCCGCCATGGAAAAGCTGATGGGCAAGGAAGATTTTGAGTTGGCGTGCGGTGATTTGGTCACCCGCGCACCGGGCAAGCCTACACTTGTACCGGAGAGTGATAAGAGACAAGCATATAGTCCGAATGCTGCCGTTGCGGCTGAGTTCGGATTGGATTTATAAAAATTCTAGGAGGAAATAGTTATGGCAAATCTGTGCACTGGCGAAGGACGTTTTTCTTATGCCTTCCTGACTAAACCGGCAGAGGGCATGAACGGCGGTGCGGCAAAGTTCCGCACTAAGTTTCTGATTCCGAAGGAAGATGTAAAGACTAAAGAAGCAATCGACAAGGCAATCGTAGAAGCTATCGACCGCGGCAAGAAGGACAAGTGGAACGGCAAAGCACCGAAGAAGTTCCGTAATTCCCCGATTCAGGACGGGGACGGCGTGCGCGAGTTCGACGGCGAGCCGTTTGGAGAAGAGTGCCACGGACACTGGGTGCTGTCCTGCTCTGCCAATGAAGACCACAAGCCGGTTGGTTACAAGCAGGTCGGCAACAAGGCTGTACCGATTGAACCGTCTGAGGTTTACAGCGGCATGTACGGCAAGGTGCTTATCAGCTTTTACCCGTACTCGGCATCCGGCAACAACGGTATCGCTTGCTCCCTGAACGGTTATCTTAAGACCCGCGACGGTGATGCATTCAGCGATTCCGCACCGGCAACTGCGGCAGACTTCGGACTTGAAGCTGACGCAGACTTTGCGGATTTGGTTGATCTGTAATGGCTCGCGTACTCCATATCGACCTTGAGACTTACTCAAGCGTCGATATTGGCAAGGCGGGGTTGTACAGATACGCACAATCGCCGGACTTTGAAATCCTGCTGTTCGCGTATTCGTTCGGTGACGAGGACGAAGTGCATGTCGTTGACTTGACTGCCACCGGCGCACTGCCGCAAAACGTCCTCGTCGCACTGGACGACCCTGATACAGAGCTGTGGGCGCACAACGCCGCTTTTGAGTGGTACTGTCTGTCGAAATACCTGCGCCGCGAACCGGCAAGCTGGGCGCACCGGTGGCGTTGCACGATGGTGTATGGCTTGTACTTAGCTTACCCGCCAAGTCTGAAGGAGCTGGGCGCGGCACTGGGGATTCCGGCAGACGCGCAGAAGGACAAGATTGGCAAAGCGCTTATCAAGTATTTCTGCTGTCCCTGCAAGCCGACAAAGGTTAACGGCGGCAGAACCAGAAACCTGCCGCAACACGACACAGAGAAATGGCAGTTGTTCATTGGGTACAACCGGCAGGACGTAGTTGCTGAAAAGAAGATTCACGAGTGGTTGTCTGAGGTACCGATTCCAGATTTTATTTGGACGCAATGGCATCAAGACTTGCGCATGAACGAACGCGGCGTGCGGGTTGACAAGGAAATGATGGATGGCGCGTTGAAGATTGACGCGCGGTCGACAGAGCTGTTGAAACAAGAAATGATACAACTCACGGGTCTGGCAAACCCGAAGTCTACACAGCAGCTGTCAAACTGGATAGAGCAGCAAACGGGCGTTCGTCCGGAGAGCTTGCGTAAAGAATACTTAGAAGAAATGGCAGTAGACGAAACACTTCCGCCGCTTGTCCGCCACGTCATCAAGCTAAAGTTGATGATTTCGAAAACCTCAGTCAGCAAGTATGCCGCCATGGAACGCGCGCTGGGTGAAGGAGAGAAGGTTCGCGGCATGCTTCAGTTCTACGGAGCAGCGCGTACCGGCAGATGGGCTGGGCGTATCGTGCAGCTGCAAAATCTTGCCAGAACTCACCTTGACGAGCTGGATATGGCAAGAGACATTTGCAAGACCGGCGATTTTGACGAGATGCAGCTATGGTACGGCAACGTGCCGGACACGCTGTCACAGCTCGTGCGCACTTGCCTGATACCAGACGAAGGACAGGTCTTTGTAGATGCTGACTTCTCAGCCATTGAAGCGCGTGTCATTGCTTGGCTTGCCGGTGAGGAATGGACGCTTGAGGTGTTCCGAACGACCGGTAAGATTTACGAGGCAACGGCGGCAAACATGTTTGGCGTTCCGGTCGAAAGCATTGCCAAAGGTCAGCCGAATTACCCGCTGCGTCAGCGCGGCAAAGTGGCAACACTCGCGTTAGGCTATCAGGGCGGAACGAAAGCACTGGTCAACATGGGCGCGCTGCGAATGGGCATCCCTGAGAAAGACTTGCCGGACATCAAGAATAAGTGGCGCAAAGCGAATCCGCATATCGTCCAGTTCTGGGACTACTGCCAGAAGGCTGCAATCTCAGCGATTGAAACCGGACGGTCATTCAGGATACGACAGCTGCTTACCTTCTCGATGGTAGAGACTGAGCACCTGCGATTATTGGCGGTTAAATTGCCGTCTGGCAGACAGATATTTTATCCGAAGCCGGGTATTGGCGTGAATCGATTCGGCGAAAAGTCAATTACCTATTGGGGCACGTCAACGGGTTCTGGCGATAAGCAATCGTCAAAGAAATGGCGGCAATTAGAGACATACGGCGGCAAGCTCACGGAGAACTGCCTTGCCGGTAACACTTTGGTGCTTACTGATTCTGGATTGCTGCCTATCACAGATGTAACCACTTCACATAAGGTGTGGGACGGAGAAGAATGGGTATCTCACGATGGTTTAATCTATCAGGGTATCAAGTCTACTGTCCGCGTCGGTGGTTTACACATGACCCACGACCATAAGATACTGACAGAGAAAGGATGGGTGCGGTGTGGCGAAGCTGAGGGACTTAACTGGTCAGCAGTTCAACTACCTGACAGTTTTGCGCAGGTCAGAAGAAAACACGAAAGACGGAAAAGCGCGGTGGGTATGCCGGTGCATCTGCGGCAGAGAAGTTACTTATGCGGCGACGGACATTATCCGCAAGCGGCATCCCGTAAAATCTTGTGGCTGCTTGAGAAATCGTTTGATCGGAGAAAGCAACACTACGCACGGAATGTCAAAACATCCGGCGTGGGCGGTGTGGCACTCCATGAAACAAAGATGCAACGACCCGAATCATCCGGCGTATCACAACTACGGCGGACGGGGCATCACTGTTTGCGACGAATGGCAGCACAGTTTCGAGAACTTCTGGCGAGACATGGGTTCGACATATCAACGCGGGCTGGAATTGGACAGAAGGGACAACAACAAGGGGTATTCACCAGAAAACTGTCGTTGGGTTCCGCGAAAGATAAACGTAAGAAACAGGCGGACGAATCGGTTTATCGAAACGCCGCTTGGCAGAATGACAGTGGCAGAGTACGCAGAACGAACAGGCATCGGCGTGACAACGCTTCTGTACCGAATAAGTCATGGATGGGCACCCGAATTGCTGTGTGCGACACCGGACGTTCGGAACGTGTGTACGACCTCAGAAATTGTGGTGCGCGGCACCGATTCTGCGTGTACGACCCAGAAGAAAAACAGTTCCGCATTGTGAGTAATTGTGTTCAAGCAATTGCGAGAGATTGCCTTGCTGTAAACCTTGATAGATTAGAAAAAGCTGGATATGATGTTCGCTTTCACATTCATGACGAAGTGGTTTGCTCACAAGATACAAACTGCTTAGATGAGATTGTAGAAATCATGTCTCAGCCAATAGACTGGGCACCGGGACTGCCGCTGAACGCGGACGGATGGTGCGGAAACTACTTTACGAAGGACTAAGCTATGACTGATAGAATTCTTAAAATCAGCGTCGGAGCGTCGCGTAAGTCTACCAGCTGGAAAACTACAGAACTCCACCTGCGAGAGTTCTATGACAAGCTGAAAACGCCGCTCCGCACACAGGAAACGCTGGACGTGTACCTCGGTATGCCGAAGTCAAAACAGGATAATCTGAAAGACAACGGCGGTTTTGTGGGCGGTCAGCTCGACGGTAACCGCATCGTGAAGAACCTCAAGGGACGCGATGTGGTTACCCTTGACCTCGACCATTGCCCAGCAGGCGCAACGGAGAAGGTCAAACAGGCGGTTATGAAGCTGGGCTGCACGTATTGTATCTACAGTACACGCAAGCACAGACCATCTGCGCCGCGACTGCGTGTCATCATCCCGACCAACCGGACGATGACCGTAGACGAATACGAACCGGTTGCACGAAAGCTCGCGTCCCTGATGCTGCCGGATATGTCGTGGTATGACCCAACGACTTTTGAGGTCACACGCCTCATGTATTATCCAACGTGCTCCTGCGACGGCGAGTTTGTATATGCAGCGGACACGGAACATGACTTTATCGACGTGGACGGCGTGCTGCTGCTGTACGACGACTGGCACGACATATCGTCGTGGGCTGTTGTTCCCGGCGTAGAAGCCAAGCAGCAGAAAGCGGCAGAAGCCGAAGATCCTACGACCAAGAAGGGCATCATCGGTGCTTTCTGCCGGACATATTCCATCACAGAAGCGATTGACACCTTCCTGCCGGACGAATACATCCCCGCCGGTGCCGACCGTTATTCATACGCAAAGGGCAGCACTTCCGGCGGCGCGATTGTCTACGACGACAAGTTCCTGTTTTCGCACCATGCCACTGACCCGTGCTCCGGTCGATTGGTCAATGCGTTTGACCTTGTTCGACTGCACAAATTCGGCGAGCTGGACGAGAAAGCGGCTCCGGGCTGTCCGGTCACAAAGCTGCCATCTACAACGGCAATGCGTGATTTTGTCCGAGAGGATGAAAAGACGCAGGCGGCACTGGCGCAGGAGCGCTCAGCAAATATCCAGCTTGCCTTTGAACAGTCGTTAGATGCCAAGGGCATGACCGCTGAACCGGATTTTGCAAAGCACATGGCTGACCACCTCGCAGCACTGGACGGTGTGATGTTTACCACGGACGTTCTCAAGCAGACGCTGAGCGTCGCCGGTGTGCAGCTCTGGTACGACGAGATTACACACAAGTTCCGTTCCGTGGGCACGGAGCAGGCATTTGGCATCCCCGAAGCAAGCGTGGGCAACGCGATGCCGTCCGTGATTGACGACCTGTATCGACAGGCAAAAGTGGACAGAGCCGGAACAACAACCATCTCTGACCGAATGGGCTTGATTTGGCGGCAGAACCGTGTGAATCCGGTTACGGATATGTTGCAAAACGGGTTGTGGGACGGTGCTGACCGTGTATCAATCCTGCTGGATGAGCTTATGCAGCTCCCGCAGGACGACAACACGAGCCGGTTTCTCGTGCAGCGCTGGTTATCACAGTGCGTGGCGCTTGCTCGCAACAGTGACCGGCAGCCGTATGGCGCAGAGGGCGTGCTTGTCCTTGTTGGCGGTCAGGGCATCGGTAAAACCAGTCTGTTCCGCAGATTGGCAGTTGAACCGGACTGGTTCAACGAAGGCGCGGTTCTGAACTTTCGTGACAAGGACACGCTGATTGGCGCGACGGACAGTTGGATTTCCGAATTGGGAGAGATGGAGCGCACGCTGCGTTCGGACGAGGGCGCGCTGAAAGCGTTCATCACTAAGCCGTCTGATACGCTCCGACGTCCATATGAGCGTGCCGCAGAGATGCACGCACGCCGGACTTCCTTCTGCGGCACACTGAACAGCGAACGTTTCTTGCGCGACGACACAGGCAATCGCCGCTTCTGGACAGTACCGATTACCCATATCGACACAGACCGGCTTTTCAGTTTGTCGGATGATTGGTTCAGGCAGTTGTGGTTTCAGGTGTACGATATTTGGCTTGAAGCGGGTACGCAGAGTTACCGCTTGACCAGAGAGGAACAGAAGTTGCTGAACGCACGCAACGCAACCAGAATGGAAGAATTGCCGGGCGAGGAAGAATTGCTGGAAATCCTTGACCCCGACTTGCCAGAGGAGCAATGGACGCTTGCCAGCGCGACAGAACTTGTCAAGCTCGCAGGTGTGCATATGGATGCACGGCGATTCAGCAGAGTAGCGAAAAACGTGATTGCGTCCGGTAAGTTCCCCGGCGCAGCACAGAAACGGACGATGTACAAACGCGGCTTTTGGTTGCCAATAGCAAAAGATATTGATTTAGTGTAGGAGGATGAGGAAATGCCAAACGATATTATTCGCGCGTTGGACAAGATGATTTGCGACAGGGAAGAACTTTTGCGGCATGTAGCAAACAGTGACATCCGCAAAGAGGTTGATACCCTGACGGCTTTACGCGACGGCTATATCTCGATACTTGACGTTGAAGCAGAATATAAGACCGTGCTGGAAAAGTATAAGCACAAGGAAGATGAAGTAAACAAATTAAGATATGCGCTTGATAATCTGCACAAAGAACTGGATGAAGCCAAGAAGCCGAAACGGTATTATGAAGTTTTGTTCTCTGATGGTTCGTCAACGAGGGTTGCAAACGCAGTTATGTGGACTAGGAACGATAGTCTTACCCGCCTCAGAGACGAGGGTGGATGTACGGTTGCCGCCTTTAAGACAGATGACGTACGCGGACTTATCAAGAGAGGGGAGTGGGAAAAGGATGAAGATGACGAAAGCACACGTCCCGCTGGAACGTGACATTGAGAGGTACTTCGTAAAGGAAGTAGAAGCGCACGGCGGATGGGCGATTAAGTTCCAGTCCGATTCCCAAGCAGGCGTGCCGGACAGAATCGTGTTCTGGAAGGGCAGCCGCAGCGTAGAGTTCGTAGAGCTGAAACGTCCGGGCGGCAAGCCGAGACCTTTGCAGGTGCATGTCTGCAAGAAGCTCTCCGAGTACAATAACGTCCGTGTATGGGTGCTTGATTCTTACGAATCGGTCAATGAGTACGTCAACAATCCGCCGTTTCCGCGATTCGCGGAAGGGCGAGATTGGGAGGCGGTACAATGATTTTCAAGCCACACAACTATCAGCAGTATTGCGCTGAGCGAATTGTTGAGGACAAGAACGTGGGTTTGTTCATCGACATGGGTTTAGGCAAGACGGCGTCAACGCTGCTTGCAATCAACGAGCTGATGTACAACCGATTTGAGGTTGGCGCGGTGCTCGTCATTGCGCCAAAGAAGGTCGCAGAAGCGACTTGGCAGAACGAGATTAAGAAGTGGGATAACTTATCCCATCTGACTGTATCGACCGTTCTTGGCTCTCTCAAGCGGCGGATTGATGCGCTGGCAAAACCGGCGGACATTTACATTATCAACCGTGACAACGTGGCATGGCTGGTTGATTACTGCCTGTTTGAGCTGCACGCATGGAAGTTTGATATGGTTGTTCTCGATGAGAGCAGCAGTTTCAAGAACCCGCGAGCGCAGCGATTCAAATCACTCAAGAGCGTCAAGTCGTCCATACAGCGCGTAGTAGAGCTGTCAGGCACACCGGCGCCGCAGGACATGAAAGACCTATGGTCACAGGTTTTCTTGCTTGACGGCGGCGCACGGCTGGGGCAATCGGCATCTGCATTCAATCAGCGCTACTGCGAGATTGAACGGCGGGGAAACCGAATGGTTTACGGGCGGTTAAAGCCCGGCGCAGACACGCAAATCAAACACGCCATTGGTGATATTTGTGTGTCGATGAAAGCGGAAGATTATCTGGAACTGCCGGACATCACATACAGCATTGTACCGGTCGAGCTGGACGCCAAAGCGCGAAAGAACTACAAGACCCTTGAACGGGACATGCTGCTGCCGGTCGATGATACGGAGATTACAGTCGCCGGTGCTGCTGCCCTGTCAAACAAGCTGTTGCAGCTGGCGAACGGCGCACTGTACGATGAGAACAAAGATGTTCATCCGGTGCATGACGCAAAGTTAGACGCGCTGGAAGAACTCATGGAAGGTTTGCAGGGACAACCGGCGCTTGTGTTTTACTCATTCAAACATGATATTGACCGCGTCGTTGACCGGCTCGGTAAGAAATACAAAGTCCGTGTCTACAAGGACAGCAAGGATGCGGATGACTGGAACGCCGGTAAGCTCGATGTTCTTCTTGCCCATCCGGCAAGCACGGCATACGGACTGAACCTGCAAGCAGGCGGACACAACGTCGTCTGGTTCGGGCTGTCCTGGTCACTGGAACTGTACCAGCAGGCGAATGCCCGATTGTACAGACAGGGACAGGACAAACCGGTAGTCGTGCATCACCTTGTCGTGCAGGACAGCATCGACATGGACGTAATTGACGCACTGGACGCAAAGAAAGACGGACAAGACGCGCTGCTCGATGCTATCAAGGCGCGTGTAGACAAGATTAGGAGGAATGGATAATGGATAAACAGGTAATTAAACCGGATAACGTCAACCACCCAAGCCATTATGAGACTGGCAAATTTGAGTGCATCGACGTTATGACAGAGACACAGGGCAGAGATGCCGTGTACGAGTTCTGCGTCTGCAATGCGTTCAAGTACCTTTACAGACACCGCCGCAAAAACAATGCGGAGGACATCAAGAAAGCGATCTGGTACCTGAACAAGGCGCTGGAACTGAGTGGGGAGGATAAGTAATGACGCCGAATGAATATCAGAAACTTGCCATGCGCACGTGCAACATCCCGCCCGAGGATAGCGGAGACATGCTTTATCACGCCGTGTTCGGTCTCACGTCCGAAGCGGGCGAGGTTGCGGGAATCTTTCAGAAAGCGTTTCAGGGGCACATGCCTAGCATCGAGCATTTGATGAAGGAAGCCGGAGATTGCCTTTGGATGATCGCGGAGCTGTGTACGGCGATTGACGTTAGCCTTGAGGATGTGATGCAGCTGAATATTGATAAGCTCCGTGCCCGCTATCCTGATGGGTTCGATACAGAAAAGTCGTTACACAGAGCAGAAGGAGATGTATAATATGATTAAGATTACAAACACAGAGGTATTCGGCTGGGATGCAGCTATCCGGGGAATGCGCAACCCGATGAACAGCTGGGATAAGAGCGACAGCGAGTGGTGTCTGGGTTGGTGTGACGCTTGCCCAGCGAAAGATAAGGATTGCAAAAGCAGCGCTCAGTATCCTGAGTTTGTAGTTGGTGTAAATGACCTTGATCTCATGAAGAAGCTGGTCACGGCTGGTTCTGACCACGCAAAGTTTATGCGCATGATTAACGTAACGATGGACATCACTGCGCCGCTGTATTGGTGGAAAGAATGTGATACCTACAAGGTGGGCACTGTTGCAAATAGCTGCTCCACCATGCACAAGATTGCGGATAAGGAATTTAAGCTGGACGATTTCAGCCACGAGCATTTAACCCCTGCTGCGATAGCGACAATCAGAACTGTGATTGAACGTTTGAATTTTGCCAGAAAAGAATTTCTGAAAGGCAGAAAGGGTTCTGAGTTTGGAATGCCGTCTGCAAAGGAATATTGGTGGGATATGATTCAACTGCTCCCGTCCAGCTACAATCAGAAGCGGACGGTACAGCTGAACTATGCCGTCCTGAGAAACATGTACCACGCCCGCCGGAATCACAAGCTGGACGAGTGGCGCGACTTCTGCTCGTGGGTGGAATCCCTGCCGTATGCCGAACTGATTACCTTAGGAGGAAATGACAATGGCAAAGATTAAGTACCTTCCGTTCCCAGAGTTCTGGGAGACGATGCTTCAGACCGTATACAAGGACAAGACCATCACCGGACTTTCGGTGGTGGTCAACCATGGCAAGGGCAACGCGGAGATTTACCACACCGGCGATATGGACGAGATGGAGCTTATGGAGCTGTCGTTCCACGCAGCCACGAACCACCTGCACGGCTTACTCGATAAGGTCAAGCAGGAGCATGAGGACGAGGGCTACACGTGGGGCGACTACGAGAGGGACATGCAGGGTGACGACGATGACGACGACTGAGGCGCAGGGCTACCGCTTGACGTACTACCGCGTAGCAGCCAACGTATCACGCCTTGACCTCGCAGCGCAGACCGGCATCACGCCGAACACACTGCGCTGCTGGGAGCGTGGGGACACGACAATCAAGTGCTCCGTACTGCCTGACCTGTGCACGGCGCTGGGCGTCACGCCGAATGACATCGTGGCGCCCAAGCTGTTCGACCCCGCAGAGCGCATGCGCATGGTTGCGGAGACCTCCCGCCTCGCACGCAAGGACGATGCCGCGTGTGCCGAACTGACGAGGTGGCTGACCTTCGTTCGGCAGCGTCGCGGGCTGACCCGTGAAGTGCTTGCCCAGCGCGCCCAAGCCTGCCCATCTGACATCACGGCTTACGAGCGGCAGGGATATAAGGTGCGCCCCGATACACTGCTCAGGCTGTATGCCGCGTTGGATATTCACTTCGACCCCAGAGAAGGGAGATGGGTTGCGTGAGGAAACTGTACATCGACGGGCACTATGATTTCGTGGAGGATTTGGCGGACGCCCTTGGCTGGGTTGAAGCGAAGTGCGGGTATGATCTGCGAGAATACCTTGAAGAATACATGGACGACGCCATCTCGGACGAAGTGGAGAAGCGCGTGCGGGACGTGGTGGGTTGTGTCGAACGGGCGCAAACCGCGATAGAAAAAGCAATTATGAAATTAGAAAGAAGGTAATATATGTGGGCAGAGGGAAGGATAAGCAGCCAAGGCGGACGGCAGGGTATCAGAAGAGCAGCCCTACAAACTTGGAGAAAGCGAGGGAAAACAGCCCGATTGTACAAGGGCGTAACCCCGATTTGCCGGAAGGGTATAACACACGGATGATTCAGTTCACAGTGGAACTTATGCCGACGGAAAAATTGGATTATAACGATGTTGAAGAGATGAAGAGACGATTTATGCATTATCTCGATACATGCGCAAAGTATGACATGAAAATAGGCAATCAAGCCGCATATGCCGCTATTGGAATCGACAAAGGAACCGCATGGGATTGGGCGAATCGTTGCACTACAAACCCCGCACGCGCCGACTTCATCAAAAAAGTTCAGCGATTTTGCGCTCTGTACAGAGAGGGACTTATGCAGGACGGCAAGGTCAATCCGGTCACAGGCATTTTTTGGCAGAAGAACTACGACGGCATGAGAGACCAAACGGAAACTGTCATCACCGCACACACGCCGCTTGGCGCAGAGGTATCCGGCAGTGATGCAGAACGGCTTGCCGAGACCTACCTCAGCAATGCCAAGGGAGCGCTCCCGCCAGCGGAAAATATGAACAAAAGCGATATGAAATAACGGACGAAAAGGCAAAGCCCCGATGTGCAAATCTGCATGTCGGGGCTTTTGAATGCTATGAAGCGGGGCATGACGATATGACGCAAACATCGTCATGTATGACGGTGCTTTAGCTGACTAAAATGACGATATGACGATAGCATGACGATGAAATTAGGGTTATCGTCATGGGTGCAATATAAATAAATACGATTAAAAATAACCGCACACCGTCTAATTCATGCAGTTATGCTAACCGACACTTTACCCTATGACGATATGACGATAAAATAAGCTGAAAACATGAAATTATAGAATTATAGATTTTTATAGAAAACATAGACCGGAAAATTTTCTATAAATTCTATAATTTCTATAATACGATACCCCTAACCGATTTTCGCGTCATTATCGTCATATCGTCATGCCTCCTCTTTTTCACCCGCCCGCCAGCACGTGAGGTAAGCACACAAAGAAGGGCAGAACCGCCGGTATGCAGTCCTGCCCTTATGTGATATTCTGTTTTATTCTCCGGTCAAAATCCATCTGAGCACGCTGCCCTTGCGGCGCTCCAACGGAACTGTGTGTTTGACGGGCTGGCAATTCGCCTTGACGGACGACACCAGCTTTTCAATGTCTCCCGCCGGTGTATACGCCGCTTGGAATCTTGTCTCACCGACCGAACCGGGGCGACGGATAAGCGCATCACCGGCACCCAGCAGCTTTTCCGCGCCGCCGCGGTCGAGAACAATCATAGATTCCCGCACGCCGTTGCAGGTCAACGCGATCTTGCAAGGCATGTTGGCACGGATAAGACCGGTTACCACTGCGGCGCGTGGGGATTGCGTCGCAACTACGAGATGGATTCCTGCCGCTCTGCCGAGCTGGGCGATGCGGACAATATTGCTTTCAACCGCTTTCTTGCTGACCATCATGAGGTCTGCCAGCTCGTCAATGACGCAGACAATACGGTTCATGCCTGCCTCATCGGCGGTTTTCACGCCCAGAGAGGACATCTTCTCATATCTTGCGTCCATCTCATCTGCGAGGCTGTCAAGCGCCTGTACGGCGTTCTCTGCGCCCTGCACGATAGGACAACGCAGGTGCGGGATGCCTGCCCATGCGTCGAACTCCACACGTTTCGGGTCAATAAGTACCAGCTCGCAGCTCTGCGGCTGATTCTTATAGACAAGACCGGCGACAATGCTGTTGAGCAGTACGGATTTGCCGCTGCCTGTCGTACCGGCAATGAGGACATGCGGCGCTTTGCCGATGTCCAGCATTTCCGGTTCGCCGGTCATGCTCACGCCGATAGACACCGACAGTCCGAGACTTGCGTGGACGATGTCACCGAGAAACACGGAGCCGCGCGGATTGCGTTCAATCTCGATACCGAAATCACCATACTGGCAATTTTCGATAAAGCGAGCCTGCACATGGCTGCGTGTTCCTACAAGCCGCACAAGCCGCTTTGCGAGTGCTGGCTTATAGTCATAGATGTCGCCGCATTCAAAGCCGTACACGGCGCTCTGAGGCGCGATATTCTGCTTTACGCAGGTGCAGGCAAGCCCGCCGCCTGTGATGAATTGGGCGATACTGTCGCCCGCCAGAATGGCGGCATTGCTATTTTCCGATTTTGTGAAATCCATGTTTTGTTTCCTCCTGTTGACCTGTCATCATCAGTGGCAGTGGGTCAGTTCTGCCAGACCGCCGGAACGGCGGTTTCGACTCTTATAAACGATATATTTTCTGATTTTTCTCGTCCACAACAACGAGATTTTCGATGTCGGGGCAGAATGTCTGTTCCCAGATGTCGCCGAGCGTGTCGGTGAACATCTGATACAATACACCGTACAACGTCCACTCAGCATAGTATCTCTTGTTCATGCCCATTCCTCCTGTGTTGACCTGTCATCATCAGTGGCGGAAGGTCATCCCCGCCAGACCGCCCGCGATGGGCGGTTTCGACTTTTTTTAGTTCACGGTGAGCCGATTTGCTTCGGTCACCTTCGTGCATTCTTCGGCGATTTCGGGATACTCCCGCCGGAGCATCGCGGAATCAATCCGCGCCGAGCGTACCGTTTTGTACATAACTTTGTAATCGTCGCCGATTACTGTATCCACGCCGCCCATTTCGGCGATGATTTGAGGCTTGAGCTTGTCCAGCTCAGTTTTCGCCTCATCACAGATGCGCTTGTATCTGCGATACTCCTTCACCAGCTCGTTCATATTCTTTTTCATGATATGCGTACCTCCTATGTTTGACCTGTCTCATCAGTGGCGGTGGGTCAGTTCTGCCAGACCGCCCGCGATGGGCGGTTTCGACTCTTATAATCCACAGATTTTGATGTCATTCATCACCCCCGCGAATACGAATATCCACTCATATTCTCGGATAAGCACGTCGCAGGCTTCCGGATTCGATAAATCCGGAATCACATCAAAGTCAATGCACGCTGCCTCCAACAAGTCAAGGTTGTGGCAGAGGTTTTCTTCTGCCTGCCATGCGTTGCAGGTATATGACCCGCAATCATTTCCGGTGATGGCGGAGCGCATTTGGGCTTCCAGCTTGTCCAGCGTTTCCTCCCAGTAGAAGGTAAGCTGAGGACGGAGGGATTCCAGACTATAATTTTCTTTCACCCACTCGCGGATATCGTGGCTGATTGCTTCTCTGTAGTTATAAATCTCCATCTTGCATTCTCCTTTTGTCCGTGGTATAATAACCATGCAATAAATTTTCTTGTGCGCGGTATGTTTTACACCCGCCGCGCCGGGTATCCTTGGCTATAGTTCGTCATATGAATCAGTGGCGCGGATTACACCATCTGACCATAACCAGCCATAGCCGGTATTGTAAAGAGGATGAGGCATTTTCTCACCTTCTTTCTTAGAGCCATTGCTTTGTGGGGCGTTGGCTCTTTTCTTTTACTCAGTAAGTTCTGGGAGCTTGGTTTCTTTACCTTGTTCCCCTTTCTTTACTGTAACTATATTATATCATGTGTATACACATATGTAAAGTAAAATATAGCGAAATCATACACAAATAAATGTGTATACACAGTATATTTTTGTATAATATGACGTACACAACACACGAACGCATGTGCACCGGTGGGGGACTATGCCGTAGCGACCGCGGCGGGTAAACCCGAAAATTTCTCGCAAAATAAAAAAGTCTGTTGACGTGTGTATACACATGTGATAAGATAGGGTAAAAAGAGGTGTGCACACGGGAGGTTCGGATATGAGCAAAGAATCAGAAGCAAGAAAAAGGGCGTTGAATGGGGAAGGCGGACGTGATTCGGCGCGTGCGTCAGTAGCACGATACCACGCCAAACTAGATAACGTGGTTACACGTGTTCCCAAAGGCGAGCGGGAGAAATGGAAAGAATTTGCTGCGCAGAACGATACCAGTCTGCAACAACTCATCATCGGAATGATGCACGACGCAATGGATGCAGCAGGGTTTGACTACTCGGTAGGAGATGAGTAAATGGCGACAAGCAGCATATTCAAACAGGTAACAGGTGATGAACGCCTGATTGCCGCTATGGAACGAGCTGTGAGGATAGCGGAATCAGATACGGCTAAGGTGCCGGTTGAAGATATTCGCGGTGAGGACATAAAGAAATTATTCCGAGAATGAAAACAAGGGCTATGGCGAAGTGCCGTAGCCCTATTTTTGCGCTTATGTGTATTGATTTGTGCAAAATACCCTTGAATGCTAATTGACAAATAGTGTATACTTATGTAAAGGGTAATTTAATGCGGGGCTGTAAATGGAGATGGATGTTATATGAACGCGACAGAGAATGAAATAACATACAGACCGGTAACAGAGCAGCCAGACCTTAGCAACTTTAGTTGCGGCAAGCGCACTATTGACGATCATATTAGAGAAGCTTGGCAGATAGTAGCTGAGAGACGAAGCATTGTACTTGAAATCTTGATAGATGGATATTTAGTAGGATTCATGTCATATAAAATTAATCCATATCCTTCTACACCTATTGACTGGGATGACGAGGACTATGTAAGCAGTTATGATTATGGAGCCGAGGAATACTATTACGCAATACACCTTGAGTATCTTGCCCTTAATGAGCCGTTCCAGAGTAAAAAGATAGGCACCGCGGCGTTGAACTGGTTTATCAATCTTGCGAAAACGAGAATTCCCGTTAGATATATAACCCTTGAAGCGACGCCGGATAATATCAGCTGGTATAAGAAAAACGGATTCTCAGAAACGGAAAGCACAGACGTGGGGAATGTGTTTATGTATAGAGACCTCAGAGATGTCGAAACTCTGGAAGAAATTGTGTGCCAGATGGAGTAAGGAGGAATGCAGACATGACTAACTCTGAAATTTACAGACGTGTAGCAGAAATGCTTTCCTTTGCTGACCAACACCCTGATTTAGAGGCGGCAAGGAGAGGACAAAAGGCGCAGGACGAGTATCATGCGCAGGTAATCAGCGAAAATAATGTCGGCGCAGCTACTAACGTGCGCACCACCGCGCTTAACCTCGACATGGAGAGCCTTATCGCGGCGGCACGGTCAAAAGCAGAGACGAAAGCAGGGCAGGTGTCCAGTCAAAAATGCAAGAATAAGGAAGTTACGTCGCGTGTTATAAACCGCGAGAGCATTGCACATTCAGCGAAAAGAATTGCTGTTGACCATGTAACTAAGCGGACTAAACAGAAATATAAGACTAAGGCTATGCATTGTACAAGCGGGGTAGCCTGCAAGATGACACAACCGATGTGTGTAGCATAAAAAATACAACCAGAATGGAGGAGATTACTTTTGGTGGAACCAAGCGAGTTTCAGTTTTCCGAGCCTTATCTAGTGAACTTGCGTTTTCGTATGAACGATGCCTTCCATGATACAGGAGACGACCCTATTGGAGTAAATCTTCAAATCGAGAACGTGATACGAAAGCACAAAGATAATCCGAATGCGGCAACAGTGGACGTAACTGTGTCCATGGGAGATGAAGATGATTCCCTGCCATTTAAGCTGACCGTTACAATGCGAGCCGATTTCAGATGGGCGGATGGCGCATACGACGATGATACCCTACACATTCTGCTGAAACAGAATGCTACGGCAACATTGCTGTCTTACATTCGTCCGATTGTGTCCATGACCACAAATGCGTCTCCGGTAAGCGTGTACAACATCCCGTATATTGACCTGACCAAGGGCGGATTTGAATAACGCCGTTAGATTTAGCTTGATAAGCTAAAATTAGCGTGCAATTTGCACGGAAAATACACGTTGCTATAGTAAAAATCAAATGACATGCACCTGCGCAAGCGACGCAGGTAGACCTAAAGAGGTTATCAGATTAGTCTGGTAGCCTCTTTTTTTTATTTACAGGAAACGGGGGAATCTTATGAATTACTCAAAAACCGCTTCGGAAATTTTGAAGCATGTCAAAAAAGACCCGTTTGACGACCAGCCACGGCAGGACTATTTTGAGCTGTGCCGCGCATGGTTTGCTGAATGGGAGGCGGCATCACGTAAAAAGATGTTTCACCAGTATCAGATCACCGGAGCAACAAACAATGTCGGAAGATACACAGAGTTCAACCACCCAGCGCAGCTGCATAACCGCAAGGATTTTCGTCCGCTGCTGACAACAGCGTTACAGCGGGCGGTAGAAAACCGTGATTGGGCAGCAGCAGAGCGGCTTGACAGCATGTTGTTCAAGTCCCTGCTATTCGGTGCACCACACTTCTTTGAAGATTACCTGAACGCCGTAGAGTATGGAAAACCGTATGACAAGCGTTTCTACGCGCCGCGGCAACACTATCTGCACCGGTACACACAGGCGTATCAAGAAGTTCTGGAAGGAAAGCTGCATTTTCTGTCTGTTTCTATGCCTAAACGAGCAGGAAAAGCTGTCACCTTAGACACCCTGCTACCAACCCCAACCGGATTTAAGCGAATGGGGGACGTTCATGTTGGTGATACCGTTATCGGTGCAGACGGGTATGAGACTTTGGTTACACACGTGTTTCCACAGGGCAAAGTTCCAATCTATGAGGTAAAATTTACTGATGGCGCAAGTGTGAAAACATGCGGAAACCACCTCTGGGAAGTGAAGATGCATAACGTGAATTCTCCGTCAGGGAAAAGCGGGTACAGCACACAAATCCTTACAACGAAACAGATGCTTGAAAACGGGGTAAAGGGTGGTAAGGATAAGCACAGCATTTATGCCGTTAAGTTCACTGAACCCGTAGAATTTGCCTTTCAGGATGTGCCGCTTGACCCGTACATCTTTGGTGCGCTTTTGGGCGACGGATGCCTGCGCGGCGGTTCTGTGGAGTTGACATCAT
>OQVT01000046.1_pt1 | contig 40239 bp, 45 predicted proteins | sample 1691561 | NCBI WGS metagenome assembly OQVT01 (sample SAMN03418260, study PRJEB22391) | human gut metagenome | biome: human-gut; feature: organic feature; material: feces | host: Homo sapiens | place: Tanzania | collected 2013-01 | reverse complement strand
TAGAAGGCCGCATTGAAGCCTTTCACATCTACGCCCAAAGCCTTCATTTCCTGACCGAAGTTCGCGTGTCTTGTCTGCGTTGTTCGCATAAATGTGGACGTTTCCAAGATTCAGCGTTATTGACTTCAAAGGCAGTTCGATTTGTCTCGTTATCAAATATAAATGGTAAATGTCAGCAGGTAAACCCAAGTTTGCATCGCTGCTTCTTTGGTAGGCTGACAAAACCAATTCGCCGTCTTCAATCTGGAACTGAATAAGGCTTAAACAAGGCGCTTGGTTTGTTTCCGCTCCTGTTGAGCCTAAGAACAGCACATAATTTTTGCTGCTGCGCTTCTCCTTGTTGATTTGGGCTATTAAAGCAGGCAACTTCTCAAAGTAGGTCGGATAACTGTTTATGAGCATTTGCCCGCAATAATCCCACCAGTTTATCCCTGCTTCTCTGTACTTGCTCAGGCTTCGTTCTCCCTGCATGAACAGGCTTAATTCACTGCGCAATTTCTTGCGTGCTATGCTGTGACCCTCAAAGATGTTCAGAAGGTCTGAAGGCGACAAACAAAGCTGCTCATTGAGCAGGTAAATAATATCGCCTTTCTTATTGCTCTGTTTCTTTCCACAGCGCAAAATCTTGTCTAAGATGTTGTAATACTTATTTTTCATTCGTGAACGCAAAATTAGGCAGCAAATAAGCCTTAGCCAAAGTTTTGCGCCGCATCACACTGAAAAAGGTTTGCAGTCCTGGGCAAATCGCTTGGCGACATCGTAAACAGTCCGCTCGCTCACCTTGTAGCGCTCGGCAAGAACCGCTACTATATAACCGACCTTTTCACCCTTTTCACGGGCTTTCTGGTAATCCTCATAAAGTGCAATATACTTGTAATCAGTGGCTCTTATACCTGCATTTGCAAGTTTTTCTAATGGTTCGCCGACAAATTTCAGCAGCTCGTAAAGTGTCATTCAGCAATTTTTTGTAATTTTGCAACTCCTACCTCATATATTACAACCACCCAAAGGGAAGACGAAGGCATTTTGCCCCCGGCTGCTCCCTTTGGGTGGTGTATGTTTGTATGAGGTAGGATTCTGCAAACAAGCCGGGGGCTTTTATTTTCCCCCGTGCTTTTATATGAATGAGGTCAGAGCTTCGTTATCATCATATCATTAAATTTAGCCTGGTAGTTTAGTGTGTTTGTCCGCACATGTGCCTGCGCACCGTAAAGGGGCGCAGCCTCTCCATATTCACCGGTAAGCCATTGGCACAGTTCCGTTATCTGCGACTTGTCGGAAGTGAAATAAACGTACTTCGTCCCCTTGGTCAGTTTCAGCACGTCCAGATAATCTGTAAGCCTCCAATAATTCTCGTATTGCCCGACTTCGGTAGTCAGATATGGCGGATCCAGCACAAACAGCGCACGGCTGTTGTCCTTATGTCGGGCGAACAGTTCCCTATAATCCATGTGTACCACCTCCAAGCCGTCAAGATACCCAGCACATTCATAACCGACAGACTTAACACGGTTATACATTGTGTGCTTGCGCAGTTCTTCCAGCGTCTTGACCCATTTGCCACTGAACAGCACCGACCGCCCAATGGTCATTATATCCACATAGCCATCAGCCGCATATTTTTCAACGATTGCCAAGACTTCGGCACGCTGTGCGTCGCTTAGTCTGGCATTTGGTTGAACACCGGTTAAACGCTCTTTAATCAGCATTAAAATTTCATTGGTCTGCTCAACGTGAGCAAGCCGCTGCGCATAGTTGTCAAAGTCATTGTACACGACCCTGCACCCCGGCAGCACACTTTTGGCGGTATAGCTCAACAAGCCGCTGCCACCGAACAAATCAACCACCGTGTCGATTTCCTCGTCCACTGTCCCAAGCATTTCAGAGAACGCCCGGACGAAATACCGCTTTTGCCCCATGAAAGGAAGCGGCGCACTCTTATAAATCCTACTCATTCAGCATAATTGCCTCTTATTTTTATTGTTGTATGAAAAATTAGTCGTACCTTTGCAATATCTGTTAGAACATCAGTAAAAGTCCGTTTGTAGCCCGATATGCACCGTTTAGAATTTTCGTAAAAAACCTGTTTGTTAGCTTCGGCGACGTTCGAGTCCCTGCCACTTAGGGAGCTTCGAGAAATGCCTGCCCAAGTTCCCTGGCGTTCACGCAAGAGGGGGAACGGCAAGATTTGGGTCCCTTTGCATGCTTTTTAGTCCCGTGGAGTGAAGATACCCCCGAATAGCGCTAAAAAGAGATTGTAGCAAACATTTTATTTGCCTTGACGTGCGTACATTGTGTTTCGACCGCAGGGACTTAAAAGTGAGGTTTTCCACCCCACTTTTTTTGTACCCATACGTCTGCGCCTATTCCATAGAAAACGTGCGCCTGAATTGCCAAGCAATAGGCAGACGCTTGCCATTGGCAAAAACCTTAAATATACTTGCATACTGCCGTACCCGGTATTTCATGCGGACAATTTCGCCGCCGCTGTCTTTTCCACCGGTCCCGTTGAGCCGTGCTATCTGCAAGCCTATCTGTGCATATCCTGAATGTAGTGCCCCCTTTTTGCTTCCGTCCTGTTTCAGCAGCAGTTTTTTACGGCAGCCTTGAATATGGTAGAAGCCGTCAGCGCTGACATAGAACAAAGAGGAACACAGGCCCGGCATCTCTTTCCCGATAAGTCCGCCATCCACTTTTCTGTCAGCCACAGCCTCGCATTTGGGCACATACCATTTCCCCGGTGTCCCTTTGGTCAGGCGTATGCCTTTGAAATGCACGTACTGGGTCTTTGCGGCTCTCTTTTTCTTTATTCCCTTATTCTTGCTGTACGCCTTTGCCCCGCCAGTGGCACGCCAGGAGCCGCGCTTCTTCTTGCGGAGAAGCACAATGGAGCAGTCATCGCCAATGGCACCGTGACGCACATAGACAGTGGTGCCGACAATCTTAACATCCAAGTGCATGGCCGTTTCTGTCTGATGCTCCCAAGCGCCCCATGACGTGCGGTCGCCGGTGCGCACATAACGGACATTGCTGCCCTGTATCAGTTCCTGGCGTATATTCTTGCTCCCCTGCTCAGTCACTACAAGCGTGTAGTCGGTCGCACCGAACAGGGCGACACTTTCGGAACAGGACAGGACGCATGATGTGCGCAGCCCGTCGATCTGCTCTTTGGTTACTCCTTTCAAGGGCTTGCAAGTGAGTTTCTGGGCTAACGTGTCCTTAAGGTATTCAAGGACGGTGGCTGGGATATTCTTAATCTGTTCTGCCAGCATGGAGTTGGTCGGGAATGTGCCAAGCGCCTTGCCCGACACATTGGCAAAGCTGCTGATGTCGTAGCTTTCCTCGCCCTTAGCTGTCGTGAACTGCGCACGGCGGTATATGCGTGCTTCCAGATACTTCTCGTCGTCTGCCTTTACATCTTCCTTTTCCGTTATTACCGTCACATACTTTACAGATGCGGAAAATGCAGGCTTCTGCATCAGTTCCAGAACCTCAGTGGTGCCGTCATTTCGTGTGATGACAACCACACCGCCAGCGTCACCCTGCAATATGTAGTTTTTTCCGCCGATGCCTGCCAGACATTCAAGCAGTTTGATTTGTGTTTGGATAAAATCCAGCGTTTCGGTCGAAAGAGGATACTTGCCAACGCCACCGGTGGCTGTGGTTGTACTCGTATAACTTGCGGTATTCATTATTTTGCAACAGTTAAATGGTTAAAAACATTAGGTGTCCAAGTTGTGGCAGCAGCCTCCTTGTCGGGTGAGTACAGGCTGTTTGTCTTTATGTAATGCGCACGCTTGGTCACGAGCTTATATCTGTCCACCATTGCCTTTATTTCTTCCAGACGCGCCCAGTACTTGTCCGGAACGAATACCACGAAATCATTTTGGGCAGCGTTAAGCATCTGCTCACTGTATAACACTGGCACCCCCTTTCCCTCCTCGGTAGCTGCCAGCGTGATGTTTTCCCCGGCTTCAGTGACGGCATACAGCCAGTCACCCTCCTGCTTGATGTTGTCGATTTTGAAACCGGGGCCGAAATGGTAATTAAGCACGCCGCGCAAATAACAGACCTGCCCGTTATGCGTCAGGCGGAAGTTATGCTCCTTGCGCTCTGCCATAAAGTCCTTATAAGCCTTTTCCACCCCACTGACACCGGCACGCAGTACCCCGAAGATAAGGGGACGGCGCAGCGACATTGGAAGCAGAATGGCGACAAGGCGCTTGAAATCTATCTCAAACATCATTCTACGGCTTTATAGGGTTGATAGTCCACGGTAAGGCTGTTGATGCTGTAATAGCCGCTGTAAGGGCGGTTAAAGCCTGTCACTGTCTCATATTCCTTTGAGCTGTGCGGCTTCACCTGCACGCTCTTGATGTCTGCCACCTCCACGCATGGGAGCGCCTGCAACGCTGCCAGAAGGTCGCTTTTGCGGAAAACTCCGTTAAACGGCAGACCGGTAATGACAGACTGCACGGCCTCACGCACAGGCTCGGAACCGTCGGAAAGTATGCCCGCACCGTTCCCGTCCACGCTCAGAAGCGTGGGGTCGTAGTAAATCACAAGGGCGATTCTCATGTCGTCTGCCGGCTCGTTGCGCACCTGCACCGAAACGCCGGCGTCCTTGATTTCGTCCAGATAGGCGCGAAGTCCGGCAAGCTGCGTGTCGGTAAGCTTTGCGGGGTTGCCGTCGGCATCCTGCCGGGCGACCTTGATATACACCACCGTATTGCTTTCAGTGGCAACGGCGTATTTGACCACCTTTGCAGCCTCTACGTCCGTGGCGCTCATTGCGCTTGTGTCGTAGTAGTCGCTGTCGGCAACAAGCTTGTAGCCCTGCATATAGGCTTTTGTCTTTGTCACATACCAGCGCAGGGTGTGGGGTTCCAGCTCCTCAATGAGCTGCTCCACCTCCTGGCGGTGCATGTCGAACAAAGACTCAAGCGACCACACGGCAAAGGCGAAAACATAGAAAAGGACATTTTCAAGGCTGGCCACGCTGAAACAGTCCTTGAAACTCTTTTTGCCGTCAAGCCCGTAGGCGGACATGACCGCCGGCTGCCTTACCCATTCAGCGGTCATGCCGTTCTTTATCTCCTCTATCGTCCGTGCCATAGCCGTAACAGGTTAGAGGGTTCGTGCGAGAAGTTCGTCAACCTCGGTTTTGCACATGGCACGCACTGCGGAGAACTGGGACAGTTCCTCTGCGTGCTCCGGCGTGTCTGAGCCGTTGGCAAGGGCGGCAATCTGCGCGTCAATGTCATAGTGAAGCCCGATAAGGCCTGAAATGAACTTGTCGCGGCGGTTCGCGTCTGTCACCCCGGCTGCCTCAATCATGGTGCCGCCGTCGAGCTGGTCGCCGGTATAGGCAAAACCCGGAGTGCTCTCACCGGTTTCAGGATTGACAACTTCGCCCGGCTGCTCGTTCAGATAGAGCAGCACATGGCTTTCATCATACTTTACAAACTTTTTCCTTTCTGTGTAGGTTGCTGTGTGGTTCATTGTTTATTTGCTTTTTAATCGTCCGGATCGACGATTTTGTAAAAGCACCGATTCCGTTCGATTGGTTGTTTAATTATTTTTGCCCTGAGCGGTTCCGTTATCTCCACACCCTCCAGCTGGCGTATCAGCGCCTGGCTGCCCGTAAAGGTTATGTGCTGCACCCAGCTTCTGACTGCGTTGCCCTGGTCGTCGATTACCGGGCGGCTCGTGCCGTCGGCCAAGACTTCCATCAGCGGTTCCTCAATCTCATACTGGAGCGTGAGGCAAGGCTCTGCATTGTGCTTTGACGGTGCGACCGTGTACCCAGTCAAATGGATTTCGCGGTTCAGGATTGTGTCGATGTGGTACTTCGTACCTGTCAGGTTGCCGGACTTTGCCGGCACAAGTTCACTGAATTTTTTCATATCAAGTATTTTTAGTAAGTGTTTGCTGTTGCAATGCGCCATAAAGCCTGCGCGTGAAGCGGTGCGCAGCATGATTTCCGGCTCCGGCACTCCCTTTTTCCTAAGCTTCGCCACTTCTCTGCACAGCCCCTTTTTGTTGCGCTTGCGCGCAAGGCAGTGGGTGTGGTAGGTGACGTAACCGACAAAATCAATTCCCCGGCTTTCAACGGGGAAAATCTGGTAATTGCTTTTCATAGACAACTTGCGCTCGGTGTTCAGGTAGTCGTTTATAAACACGCGGACACCATGCAAAGTCGGCTTGTCTCCGGCAAGCACCACTATGTCGTCGGCATAACGGTAATAGTAAGTCACCCCGGCCACCTCCTTGATGCGGTGGTCGAGTTCCGACAAATACAGATTAGCGAAGTATTGGGAAATATAGTTACCGATTGGCACGCCGGGGGCACTGTCTATGATGCCGTCAAGCAATAAAAGGACTTCGGGGTCCTTGATTTTACGGCGTATGACAGTCTTCAGGATTTCGTGGTCTATGCTCGGGTAGAACTTGCGCACGTCCAGCTTGAAGCAGTAGCGTGTCCCCTCCAGGTCTGCCGCCAAGTCCTCGCGCAGCTTCTTCAGCAGGGAATGAACACCACGGCCCTTTATACATGCGTGGGTGTCCGCCGTGAACTGCGGGGTCCATATCGGTTCAAGCACCTGCATGATGGCCCACTGCACGACCCTGTCCTTAAAGGGAAGCTTGTAAATCTCGCGTCGCTTCGGTTCATACTTTATGAAGACTTCATAAGGGGAAGTCCTGTAAGTGTGGCAAAGAAGTTCCGTGCGTATCTCTTGCAGGTTGCCTTCAAGGTCTGCAAAGAACTTCTGCACCTCGTCGCGCAGACGCTTGCCGTGCGCCGCGTTATGGGCTGCTGCGCGCAGGTTATCAAGCGAACAGATGCGCTCGAACAAATAGCCGTATCTTTTCATCGGGTCTTCGGGTCATTTTTAATCGGGTCTGTGGGTCTGCTTTGCACGCTTCGGGAACGGTCGGCACCTTGCGGCTTTCGCCGTGGTTCTACTGGCACCCTCTGCATTCAAGTTGTCTTTTGCCAAGTGGCACGGTCCAGCCCCTTTATCGCAATGTTGTTTCTTTTTTCGTGCAAGTATAGGGGCGACGAGTAATTCGCATTCGCATTCGAAGCCGCGTAATTCGCATTCACGTAAAACGCGCCTGCATTCGCACCGTTGTTAGCGTTACCGCCAGCCGCGCGGACACGAAGGCCGGTGGCCTTGGCTGCATCCGTGTAGAAATAGTCGCTGTAGTAGGTGTTTGAGCTGCCGCCGACTTCCGTAGGCATGGAGCATAGCCCCTCGAAACTTACACGCTTGATGTAACCCTCTTTCTGCGGACATTCCGCAACTTTTTTAAGTGCGTCCACGCTGTTGGGGTCAAATGCAGCGGCCATACTCTTGGCAACATATACCTCAGTTTTGACTCCTGCTTCCTGCTTGATTATCATGCCACGCACAAAACGGAAAAGATGACCGTAACCGGCATGCACAAGGCCGAAGAACACAGGTACCTTGAATGTCTTGTATGGGGTTTTCTGGTCTGCCGCGCTCTCGCTTGCAGGCAATGAGTAAGAGACCAAGCCCATGCCGTCGCCCATTTCAAGGCCTACGCTGGTGGGGACTACAGGGTAATAGTTGTTGTATTGTCCCCAGTCCGGCATATCGGCTACGCCTGTGCCGAAACCACCCTGATACAGGCCGTCGGCATCGCGTTCCTCCGTGAACGTCGCCTGTGTGTTGCGGTCGCCCATAATGACAAGCAGGAGTATTTCGACGGCGGCCTGCGCCACGAACCAGTTTGCCTCCCAGCCATCACCGCGCTTGCGGGCATTGTTGCCGCTTGCGGTTGTGCTTATTACAGTCGCAGCCATTCCAAGCATGGAAGCCTGTGGGGTGTCTGCCGCCGGGTGCTTCGCCTGGGAAGTGAGTGTCAGGGCAGTTCCGTTTCCGCCCCTGTAACGCTCCGCATCGCTGATTACCGAGCACAGTTTGTTTTCCGTGCGGTCCATTACTCCTGCGCCTATCCACGACGTGCCGCCCACAGGGATGCGGTAGCTTGTGCGCCCCTCAATGGGTTTCAGTGTTATGGCGTAATAGCTGCGTGAGCCCTCGCGCCATGTGGTGAAGTACCAGGGACGTGACCAGCACCACATGCACTGACCCATTGAGCCGTCCAGTGCCGCAGGGCTGCCGTCCTCAAACTTGGTGCTGTCTTTCGGGTCAAGTTTGCGCATGGTGAGGTCGTCAGCCACAAGGTAGCGGCCAAGCCCCAATGTCTCAGGCAACTTTTTGAGGGCTTCCAGTGAGCCGAACCAGCCGGCGGCCTTGGTGGTGGCGTTGTCCTCGTTCCACCAGCGACCGGCTATCGGGTTGCCGGCTTCGGACACGGCACGCTCAAGCTCCATGCGGCGGGTCTCGCCCGTCTCGTCCATGACTTCAATCTGCATAGCGCCAAGATCGCCGGTGGCCTGCTCCAGCTCGTTGATGCGCTTGCCGTTCTCGAAGGCTGCCAGCAACTGTGCCAGCTTCGCCTCCTGTTCTTGTGTAAATGCCATTTTAATATCTGTTTAATGGTTGTTTAATACTCATTGCTATATATCTCGTAGTCCTCGTCGCTTACCGCGCTTATGCTCACGGTCTGGTAATTGGCTTCTGTGGCCTGCGATGCGGAATAGCTCTTGATTACTATTTTCGTGATGTCGAAGATGTCAAAGAAGGCGCTGTAAACCTCCAAAGGCTTCTTTTCGTCCAGGAACTCGCGGAGCTGCCGCAGTTCTTCGTCCGGGTAGTCGTCTGTTATGACACCTCCACGCACTGCCTGCACGCCTATAACGATGTTGACGGCCCAGTCACCCTCGTTTATGTACTCTTTCACCGTGCCGTCCCGACCGGTCAGAGCTGTGCATACGATGCGGCGCTCACGGCTCACAGCAGCCACCGCGTCCGATATTTCCAGCTCTGCGCCGTCTTCCTTGCGTAGGGTAAGCGCGCAGAGGGCATAGCGTCCCTCCCAGTACGCGCGGTCGGTTATCGGGGTGCCGACCTCATGGGTGGTGATGTCCGCGCCGCGTCCCTCCCAGTTCGGCGCTTGTCCCTTGCGCCCCGGCTTGAACCTTATAAGCGACTTGGCGGCGAACTGCGCCGCGCTGACCGCCATAAATGATATGCTTACGGGTAGTTTCATTCTGTTGCAAGCTGTGTGTCGTTGAGAGCACCCATTAAAGCCGCAAGTACCTGCTCCCTTATCTGCTCGGCACCCTCGCTTATGGTTGCCGTGTGCAGTTCTATGCGCTCAACAAGTTTTTCTATGTTGATTGTCACATTGCGGATTTTTCCGCTGCCACCGTCACCGCTTCCGGATGCGCCACCGCCTTTGCCGCCGGTGGCAGTGGACAGGCTGCCGCCGGTTGGATCGACCTTTGGCACTTCCACCGTAGGGACTGCCGCAGCCGTTCCGTTGGCGGCAGGCTTCTTGCCTTTGGCTTTCTCCGCCGCCTCTTTCTTGGCGGCTTCGCTCATCTCGGCTTCGTAAGCCTCATTGAATGCCGCGCCTACCTGTTTGCCGTAGTCGGAAAATCCGGCTTTCAGCTTGTTCAGGGCGGTGGATATTCCGGCAGCGTCAAGGTTGAAGGCGGCTTTTATCAGGTCGCCGATAGCGCCAAATGTCTGCTTGGCAAGTTCGCCGATGCCGGTAAAGCAGGCTTTGAACGCAGCCCATGTTCCTTTCAGCACTGCCCTGAACTTTGCAGAAGTGTTCCAGAAGTATGTACCAATGGCGATAAGGGCGGCTATGGCTGCCGCTATCCAGCCGATGATTGGGATGTTCATAATTGCGACCGAAACGGCTCTGCACGCAGTTGTCGCAGCGGTGGCGAACACGCCGAATGAGGTTGAAGCGATACCGGAGAATGTAGCGGAAGCGGTGCCGCTTGTTATAAACGACAATGCCAGCGCGCCCAAGCCTTTAAGGGCGTTGAAGATACCGACCGTAGCGAAACGGAGTACAGCAAGGGTGGCACGGGTGATGTTGATTAAAAAGCCGTTGGAAACAAATTGCCCCGTTACGAGTTCACGGTTCATAAATGCCATTTGCAGACGTGCCACATAGACGGAGTTCTTTATCCATGTCCACATAGCTGCCCAGTTTAGGCCCTTAACCCATAGCATTGATTTTCCTAAGGCCATTAGTAAAGGGGTGATTTGTGCCAATGGCATGGCTGCGTTAAATATAGCCCCAGCCCACAATGTCAAATCGCCTGTGGCTTGGAAAATGGTGATTTTGAAATCTTCTATCTGTTGTTTTACGACAGCCTGACGCTCGGCATAACTCTGCATAACAATGGCAGCCTGGTCGGTAGCGCTGTTTGTCCCGGTGACGGCTTTCGTAAAGTCGCCTAATGCGCCTGTGCCTTGTATTAACGCACGGGCAGCGTTGGCGTTTTCCACACCAAAGAACTTTGACAGCAATGCACTGTCGTTCAGCATCGGTTTCAACATTTCGAGCCGCTCTTTCAGGCTCTTGCTGTTGTCGCCTAATGCCTTCACGTCAATGCCCGCCTTTTGCAGTTCTTCGGCGGCTTGCTTCTCCACAAACCGACCTTTTGAAAGTTGCCCCAGCACATTGCGAAGGGCGACACCGCCCTCGCTGGCTTTCTTTCCGGCTTTGTCAAGCACCTGGATAGCGGCGTTGGTTTCCTCAAAGCTCACATTTGCGGCCTTGGCTGCCATACCGCACTGTTGAAGGGCTGCGGATATTGCCGGGAGTTCCGCCGAGCCTGCCTGACCAGCCGCCGCCATTACATTCATCATCCGCGCCATTTCCTCGCTGGCTGCCGTCGGGTTTTCCAGACTGACGCCGTACTGGTTCATGGCCGTGGTCAATACCTGTGCGGCGGCCACGCCGTCACCGCCCATCAGTTTGCTGGTGGTCTGTATGCAGTCACCCATTGCGCTGAGGGCTTCGGGGTATTTACCCAGTTCGGGGCTTAACTGTGACAGAAGTAATTTGTAACCCTCTACGGCAACGCTGGCATCTGTTCCGAATGTCTTGGCAGACTGCCGGGCGAAGCCCTCTATTTGTTTAAGGCTGCCGCCTGTAACGCCTGCCACCGCGCTAAGGTCGTGCATATTGCTGTCAAGTGCTATGCCGGATGCGCTGAAGGCATCGGTCGCCTGCTGCAAACCATCTATGGCGTTTTTGACCAAATCAATGCCGGCCAGCACAGACGTAAGTTTGCCTATGCTGTTCTGGGCACCGTTAATCTTGGCCGAAAAGTCCCCGGTCGCTGTGCTCATGCCGTTAATAGTGGCGGTATAATTGCCTCCTATGTTGAAAATATAGTCAAAAACGTTAGACATTTCAGATTCTTTTATTACTTTTGTAGCGTGTTACAAATACATAAATTCTTTATGTTAGGGCTTTTACTTAAAATAATCGGTTACGGGGTTTTAATCTTTGGTATGTTGGGCTTTGTGCTCTACATAATAGACCTTTTCCGCGTTGCTTTTTCAAAGAAAAGCGTGGGACCGCTTCCTTGGTGGGTTTTCTGGAGACCCTAATGTTTTCCGTCCCCAAACAAAGCCGATATAATCTCAACTTTATTTTTATTCCGCCAGCGTTCAAGCCAAATGGCTTGTGCATATAGCCTCGCCCATTCTTCCTCTGTCTTTATTTTCTCAGGGTCTTTATTGAGGTTCGCCCGTATCAAGGCGCAGCCCTTGACGAATGTGTCCTCGTTGTCATCATCCGCCAGGGTGTGCGCCTCTACAAGTTTTTTATTGAACCCATGCAGCTGTTTATCATCTTACCGAGCTGCACCTGTACTTTCATGAAAAGCACGGCATCCTTGCCCAGTTCCTCACTGCCACCCAGCCAACAGTTGTTGAACATTATTCTACCGGCTTCCACCTCGTCTGTCTTGGAAACCTTTGTTATCGCCTTTATTGTCGCGAAGTCGGGGCGCTTGAAATAGCCGATATGGGTTTCCCCCTCGTCCACGATGTCCACACGGGAAACTTTACGGTATTTGTTTTTCCACGCTTCCACCTGCTCAGGGGTAACGCCCCCGTCAAAAGTCCTTGCCTGTACGGCTTCTTTGTTCTCGTTCATACTGTTTAATTGATGTTTAATCTGTTCTTAATTGACTGCCAGTGGCCGTTAAGGTCATTAACGCTTAACGGCCGCTGATGAAGTTTGTGGGCTACTTTCCGCCCCACTCAATATGTGAAGGCACAAGCGGAAGCTCTACCTCCTGCCCAGTGTCTCCCTCTTTCCATTTCCTGCTGTTGCCGGAAAATTGGCAGTTGCGGATTTTGTCGGTAACGATTGTGCCGCTGTCGGGAAGATACTGCACGATGATGTCGAAAGGCGGAAGGTCTTGCAGCCTGCCGGTTGACGATTGCGCCTGAAGTGCCTGCACCTCCTCCTGGTACAGTATCAGTTTGCCGCTGGGTGTTATGCGCCCTTTGGCCCGTCCCACAGGGTGACGGCCTGCGCCCCATTTGTTCACTACCTCCTGCTCGTCGCCGTACTCTATACCGACAATGCCGGTTACAGGCACACCGCCGATAAGAACCACAATATCTGCCCATGTGCACAGCATACCATTAATCAAGGGGACGCCGTTGTTTATTACACTTGCCATTTGTCTTTATTTTTGGTGTTATACGGTTTTTGCAAAACCTATCTTAATGTTGATGTGTCGGATGACAGGGTTCGCCACATTCTTGATTACTATGTCTATGCGCCCGGTGCTTGCCACGTCCTGCTCCGGGTCGATCTCTGCCTTATAGCCGCTAAGCTCACCGGCACGCTCCATGTCTTCGAGCGCATGGTTAGCGACGCTTTCAAGATAGCTTACGCTATAGCTTGCCAACTTTCCGCTCTCGGCGTCCACATAGGTATTGCTGCCAAGCTCTGGCACCATGTACGTTCTGATCCCACGCACGGCCTTGTCCATAGTGCGGACGTTCTCAATGGCTGCGTAGTCGCTGGTGGCCTCGTCCATTGTGTGGCTGTCGTTCATATAGCTGCCGGTCTGTCCGGGCTGCGTCACAAAGAACAGGTAACGCGCCTTGTCCAGCTGCTCCACAAGTGCCTTGTCCAAATCACGGTAAAGGGTTCCGTCACCGAAGGCGGGAACACTTATGCCGGTCGGGAACTCACGCACCCAGGCAATGCTCTGGTGTACCTTGGCACGGCTCAGAAGTCCCAGGACCGTACCCAGACCGCTTACACTGCTCTTGGCTGCGTTGTCTTTGTCCTTGTAGAGTGTCGCGCCTGTTCCGCTTCCAGCCTGTCCGATTACCACGCTGACACGACATTTGCCGCTACCTGCTGCGTCCTGCGTTATCTGCTTCACGCTCGCCACTTTCGGGGCATACAGGATTGAAAGCTCGGCTGCCTGACTCTCCAGAGTGTCGCCGACACCTTGCAGCGTGGTGATGTCGTCGGCGCTCATGTTGCGGTCGCCGCACCACACACCGATTTGCCGGATATTTCCGCCGGCATAATTCTGTATGGTCTTTAACTCGGCGAAGGTATAAGCGTCGCCCGCTCCTGACGGCTTGGCGAAAATACCGACATACAGGCTGACCGCCGGATTGGTTCGGTAAATTTCGCTGAGGTGGTAGTGCAGCACCCTTACTGCCCAGCTTGCCGCGTCAGCGGTGATGCCGGCAGCTTCCGCCGCATCTATCGTGGAAAGGGTCTGCACCCTCTCCGTCTTGAAACTCTGCGGGGTCTCCGAATCAGGCAGGTATGCCACAAATCCGGTTATGTGGTCCTCGCCTTGCAGAGTTTTGGGGACATTCCCGTTTGTTCTGCTTATGGTCAGTTTCGTACTCATTCAGCCATTACCTTTATAAGTTCCTTGTTTGTGAGGTTGGCGGCATGTGCCTTTGCGTCGCCCTCAATGGGGAAACACTGGCCGTCGTCCGTTACCCACACATGCTCCAGCTTGTGGAGCTTGCATGCTTCACGCCCTGCCGCCTTAAGCATTGCCGGCGCATCTTCCTTGACCTGCTTCTGTGCTTTCGGCTTGGTGGCATTGCTCTTTTTGCTGGTCTCTTTCACTGGGCTTGCCGGGGCTGTCTCCACCTCGGGCTGCTTGGTATCTTTCACTTCGTCTGCCATGTCGTTTATCGTTTTTTGAGTTTATAAATTATTCCTCCGGCTAATACCAGGACAGTGAGCGCAGCGCCCCACATGACGCCTTTTTTGATGCGTTCCCAAAGGGTCTGCTTCCGTTCCGCCACGACCACCGCCTCGGACAGTTCCCCGCCGTCATAGGTTTGTGCTTCCTTGACCTGCGTGCTCTCCTCCGTGTGGTGTTCCGTCACCTCACGGCTGGTTCCGGTTCTGTCTGTCCGTTGCCTTATTCTGGCTTTTACCGGGCGTGCCCCTGTCGTAGGGTCCGGGGCGGCTTCGGTGTCGTAGATTTCAATCTCCGTGACCGTCACCGCGTCAGTGGTTTCCTCACTGGTCTGCGTCTGTTCCTGCCTGGTCTGTTTCTCCTCCTGCCGTGTGGCGGTCTCCTCGATCCGTGTTTCCTGCCTGGTTGTCTCCGACACTTGACGGGTAGAGGAGCAGCTCGTATTTGACAGGGCAGCGCTCAACATGAGGACAGCCCCAAATACGTTCCAGCGCGACATTAAGCCGTTGTACGTCATTCCTTAATTTGTTTATTTCGTCCTGAAGCGGCGGAACAATCGACTCCATTAGTATGTCGGACGCCTTGCGCACATTCTCCAGCTCGTGGCTTTTCACCTCGGCGATCTTGTCTTTCAGCTCCGCACGGAGCTTGCCGACCTCGACCTCGTATTTCGCACGCTCGACCTTTCGTCCTATCCATGACCCTAACGGCCCGGCTACCGCCGCAACAAGCGCCGCTACTATGGTAGTGATTACTTCGCCGCTCATTCACGTTCCTTACTGTTTTATGCCAATGGATTTCAGCCACTCCGAAACCTCAAAGCTCGGGCAGAACTTCATCCATTCGCTGGGTTCTATTTTTCCGTTTTTGTTCTTGTCGGGGCTTAAATCCCTGTGGCCTATGATTTTTACATCGGGGAAACGCCTGTGGAAATCCAGCACATACTCGGCCATTGCCTTGCGCTGTGCTGCGGTCCTGGTGTCCTTGCACTTCATCTGCTTGTCGCAGCCGCCGGCATACACTATATGCCTGCTTATGCTGTTGAAACCGGCAGCGCCGTTGGTGATTTCCCAACCGTCCACATAAGCGTCCTCGTTGTTCTTGACGAGACGCTCCACGCGTCCGTCAAGGTGTATCAGGTCCGTATAGCCCACCTGCTTCCAGCCACGCCCTCCCTTGCTTACCGGGTCGGTGTGCCAGTGGCGTATGTCTTCCGAACTTACCTCACGGCCTTCTGGCGTGGCTGTGCAATGGATTACCAGGTATTTCAGTTTCTGTCTTTCCATTCAGCTATACGGTTAGGCCTTCGGCGCGCTCACGATTGCCGCACGGCTCTTGGTGGCTGTCAAAGGCAGGCAGATGCCCCACTGACGGAAGTTCACGAGGTTGCGGTGGTAGAGCGGGTCGTTCTGCGCCTCCTGGTGGAAGAACTCCGTGGAGCCGTAGGCTTTCATCATTCTGCCGGCATAGAACGCGACGGAAGCGCGGGCGTCACCTGTCGCCACAGTCGCACCCCAGGCTTTCTTCTTGCCTGTGCTCATGGTGTAGTAAGGCGTACCGTCATACTCGTAGATGTCGAAGCCGTACATACGGCAAATCTTGCCCTCAGTCTGGTTGATGTTGTAATGCTCCTTGAACTTCTGTTCGGTCTCCAGCAGGTCGTTTACGTGGTCGCTGCAAAGCACAAGGATACGGTCTTTCTGGGGGATGCCCATTTTGTCAAACTCTCTTTTGAGGGTAAGAATGTCGTTAAAGACCATTTTCAGGCGTGTGCCGTCACTTGTTCCGGTGGTCTTGATTACGGGCATGCCCTCCTTGTTCTCGTCTGGGGCGATTGCGTGGATGGCTCTCTGCGCTATCTTCTCACGCAATGCGTCACGGTGGCGCTCCTGCACGCTGGCCATTTTGTCGTAGCTGATAGCGTGGAGCTCGTCGTCTGTCACTGGGGTTGCCTCTGTGTCGAACTTGTCAAGGCTGATAGGCTTGTCAGCGTCTGTAAGGGCAGTAATGGCAAGCGGATAACTGGTGTTGTTCACAAGCACATTGGGGTCACCGCCCATTTCAGTGAAGTGGATAACGTCATTTTCCACATACTGGTTATAGGAACGGATACGCTGCATCCAGCCCAACGCCTCGGGCGCGGTGCGGAATGTCTTGATCATCTCGCCGGTCCAGATTTCTCTAAGGACACCGGCACGCAACACCCCGGCAGGGGCAAACTGTCCGGCAACAAGGGCAACGGCATTTCCAGCCACGGCACCGACACCGGCAGGCAAGCCCACCGCTGATGCAAGCACAGCACCGGAAGCACTGTTAAAAGCCACCGAGCACACCATTACGAACAGTGCACACATCACCTTTCTGATAAAATTGCTTTTTGAGTTCATTGTCTATTTCTTTATTGGTTGTTATTGTTCCTTAGTCTTTGATGTCGTCCCTGTCAACGCCATACTCCGCCTTAAAGAGTTCATTGTACTTTGCGGGGTTCTCCTTGCGCAGGGTCAAAAGCTCCTGCTCCGGCACTTCGCTGAGCTTTGCATACTCCTTGGGCTGCGCACCAGCTCCAGGGGCACTTTCCTTGCCAAGCTTGATTACCTCGGTAGGCTTACGCTGTGAGGGCATTAGCTTCAAGGTCGCCGTCAGGTTCTCCAGGCCCACGGACTTGCCCAGTGCGATGAAGTGGTCGCGGTTCTCCGCCACGATTCTCTTTTCCGAAATGGCGGTGTCAACCGCCGCCGTTACTGCTGCCAGCTGGATTGTCTCCACCTGGTCGGCCTTGATTTTAAGCAGACGGAGCGAAGCCACGGCCTGCTCCTCGGTCGCCGTTTCGGGCAGGCCGAGCAGGGTTAAAAATTCCTTGTTCATTTTGTCGTTTATTAGTTGATTATTATGTTCCTCACCCTCGCGCTGCACCGGGGTGTTCTTTAACTTCAACATGGGGAGCGCCGGGTGCTCCTCTCCGGCTGCAAGTGTCAGCAGCTTGCCGGCCTCATAGAGTTGCAGGGCCTCGTCATTGCTTCCGATGTCCACGATGCTGACCTCTACAAGCTTGGAGCGTGTGACTGTGGCGCGTGTCTGTCCGTCAAACACCAGCGTGGGGTCGTCGCTCACTTCCAGCGGTTCAAGCCCGGCGGAAGCCATACGCAAAAAGCCGTTTTCCCACTTGCTCTCTACCTGCTTGGCAAAAGGGTCGTTCTGGTCAAATACGGGGGTGCCTATCAGCTTGTCGCCGTCACACCTCAGGTTTTCAATGCGACCAATCGGACCAATCGGGCCGACGGTGTCCTTGTAGCTTCTTCTGTGCATCCAGAGCAGCACGGGGTTGCGGCGGTACTGCTCCAGGTCTATGCCGGCGGTCAGTATGCGCGTGCCGTAACTGTTGACGGCTCCGGTGGATATGATTACTTCTTTCATTCGTACTAAAAAATAAAGCCGGGCCCGCGTAACGCCGCAATGGTGTGGAGGTGTGGTGTGCGCTCGGGGCGCCGGCTTCGTTATCCTATCTTTTTACCTTGTCTTACTGTTGTTGCGGAGGCGGGAATCGAACCCGCGACCTTTGGGGAATGAACCCAACGAGCTACCGCTGCTCTACTCCGCTAAGTCGTTCAGCACCGCAAAATTGCGCACGTTTTGTCCCACGGCAAAAAAGAGTGTAAAAGATTTACACACTTTTTTACTGTGAGCCCGTTTTGAGCCAATTTTGCATCGTGGAAGCGTGTCTATGGTAGATTCGCTATAAACATCATAAAACTGTTTTTAACATGAATGGCAACTAAAAAAGAACTTGAAAAGATGCGTGAACACGCGCGGCTGCTCTACATGCAGGGAGAACCCCAGAAGGTCATTGCGGAGAAAGTCGGCGTTTCGGCGCAGACAGTGACAAAGTGGGTGAACGACGGCGGCTGGCAGGCGGCACGCTCCGCAGCCAACATCACACGCCCGGAACTTGTAAACAAAATCCTGAAAAGCATTGACGTGCTGGTCGAGGACCTCGTGAATGAGCCAAGCCCAGAAAAGACGGCGGCAGCGGCGGACAAGCTTGTGAAATTCTCCGCCACCATTGAAAGGCTCGACAAAAAGACTTCCGTCGTGGACGTGATAGAGGTGTTCATGGCTTTCAGCAAATGGCTGCAATACCGTATGAGCTTCGACCCGAACGTCACACCCGAACTGATTCAGACTATCAACAAATATCACGACCTGTTCATCAGCGAACAGCTTCAAAAGACATTTTAGCGCATGGCTACAAAAGCGGAAATAATAAAAGCACAGGAACGGTGGAAGCAGCACTGCGAGACCGTACAGGCGGCGACCGCCGTAAACATCAACGAAACACAGGCGCAGCGCCTTGTCCGCCTGAAACGCCTGCGCACGGATTATGCCGCATTTGTCGACTACTACTTCCCGCACTGGACTGTAAACCCGGAAACAGGCAAGGCGACACCGTGCGCGCCGTTCCATGTGTCCGCAGCCAACAAAATACTGAAGGACAGAAACCTCAAAGCGGCTTTTCAGTGGCACCGTGGGGCGGCGAAGTCAACCAATATGGACGTGTTTGTCCCCATGTGGCTAATGGCGCAGGAACACCGCGAAATAAATGTAATGGTGCTGGTTGGAAAGAGTGAGGACAACGCAAAGACGCTGCTCGGCGACATTCAGGCGGAGCTACAGTACAACCAGCGTTATATCCACGATTTCGGGGAACAGTATAACGCTGGTTCCTGGGAAGAGGGGCAGTTCGTCACACGCTCGGAAGTGGCGTTTTTCGCCCGTGGCCGTGGCCAGTCGCCCCGTGGTCTGCGCTACCGCTCGCACCGCCCCGACTACGTCATTATTGACGACCTCGACGATGACGAGCTGGTGGAAAGCCCAGCCCGTGTCTCCAAGCTGTTTGACTGGGTGCGCTCCGCATTGTTCGGAACGCTCGACGGCGGACGTGGGCGCTTCATCATGGTGGGCAACCTGATTGCCAAAAACTCAGTACTGGCAAAGTGGGGCGACATCAAGTCGGTACACGTTACCAAGGTGAACATCTACGACAGCAAGGGCGGCATATCGTGGGCTTCCAAATGGACGCCGCAGGAAGTCAAGGACATTGAGGACGTTGTGGGTTATCGTGCGTTCCAAAAGGAATACATGAACAACCCTATCATCGAAGGGGCGATTTTCCGCAACGAGTGGATCCGCTGGGGAAAACGCCCGGCATGGTCCAAGTTCTCGGAAATCGTCCTTTACATCGACCCCTCGTTCAAGGGTTCGACAAAGAACGACTACAAGGCCGCCAAGCTCTGGGGAAAGGCCGGCACGACGCTTTACCACCTACGCGCCTTTGTGCGCCAGTCCTCTGTCGCCGAAATGGTGCGGTGGTGTTATGACCTCTACGAGTGGAGCCGGGCGCAGGGCATTTCCGTCCGCTGGTATATGGAAGCCAACTTCATGCAGGACACCATACTGGACGAGTTTCGCCGTGAAGGTGAGCTGCGCGGCTACCAGCTACCCATTACGGGCGACAAGCGGAAGAAACCGGACAAGTCCCAGCGCGTGGAAGCTATCAGCCCATTGTGGGAGCGTGGCTTTGTAGTCTATGACGAGACGCAGAAGGACGACCCGGACATGCTCGCCGGCATTGACCAGACGCTGGCTTTTGAGAAAGGTATGCGCGGACACGATGACGCCCCAGATGCCGACGAGGGCGCAATATGGATGCTACAGCGTGACACGCGTGCAAAATCGTTTAACCCCTCTTTCGGCAGGAGGACTAATGCAAAAAATGTATCATGGTAATTATTGACTACTTCCGCGCCTGCGTGTTCGACTGGCGCAAGAAAAGGGCTATCAAGAAAGCGAAGAAATCAGCGGAGCTGTACCGCAGAAAGTACCTGGTGCTCGTACATAACGGACGCCCGGTCTGTGTCTCCATGCAGGGCGTTAAGCAGCTTATAAGGCAGCACCGCTTTGCACCCGGCTTCACTGCACAGAAAGCCCGTGAAATCGCGATTTACGAAGCTATTCCCTCTAACACTCACGCCAATGTTTCTGACCGTTGAAGATTACCGCGCCGTCTGCGACCAGTACGAGTTTGAGCAGATAACGCAGAATGAGGACATACGCCTTTCTGCGGAAGCGGCTGCGGAGGAGCAAATTTCCTCTTACCTGCGGCACCGCTACGACACTGACCGCATTTTCTCCGCCTCAGGAGGGTGCCGCAACCCTATGGTCGTGCAGTGTGCCGTCAACATTTCCCTGTGGCTCATGGTTCACCGCCTGCCGCAGAACATGGGGCATGAGCGCCGCGAATGTCTCTACAACGACGCCATCAAATGGCTGCGTGACGTTCAGGCTTCCAAAGCTTCACCGGACTTGCCTGTGTATGTGGCGGTGGACGGCTCCACCGACATACAGAACCCTATACGGACGGGCTGCATGAAGCCTAACCGTTACGACTATTAAAGACCAATTAAACGCTGTTTAACCGATGTTTCGACTATGCGCAAAAATAGAGATTAAGGGCGACCGCTCGTGGTCGTTTGACTACGTTAATGCCGTGGAGATTACCCGCGACACGGAAAAGCTTACCACCGAAGCCAAAATCACCATGCCTAAAAAGGTTAAGTGGGACGGGGCGGACGAGATACCGGTCAAGCGCGGTGATGCGGTCACGGTCTCATTGGGGTACGATGACAACCTGCAAACGGCTTTTGTCGGCTACGTCCGTGATGTCGGCTTCAAAACGCCCATAGTCATAACCTGCGAGGATGACATGTTCAAGCTGAAACAGATGCCGGCAAAGAAAAAGGCGTACCGCTCCGTTACGCTTGAAACCTTGCTGAAGGACCAGGGCATAAGCTACCGCCTTAACATCATGGGCGAGCAGTCCCTTGGTGCTTACAGGGTGACTGCGGACACGGTGGCGGCTTTGCTCGGCAAACTGTCGGAGCAGGGCGTGCGCTCATTTTTCCGCTATGAGAATGGGGAATCGGTTCTGTACTGCGGTGTTCTCTTTGAAAGGGACACCAAGCCCTCACAGGTATTCAAAACCGGGCTTAACATTATTTCCGACCAAAGCCTGCAACAGCAGAAGGCTGAAAACATGCGTCTGCGCGTCAAGGCGGTCAGCCTTATGCCGAACAACAAGAAAATAAAGGTGGAGGTCGGGGAAGCGGACGGAGAACACAGGACGCTGCACACCTACAACAAGACGGAAAAAGAACTGAAGGCATGGGCGGGGCAGGAGATAAAGCGGCTGAAGCGCGACGGACTGACCGGCTCGTTCACCACTTTCGGGCACACTCTCGTCGATTGTCTGGATGCCGTCGGCATCATCATTGACGGCGTGAAAATGGGTGTGTATCAGGTAAAGAAAAATGTGATTAAATACGGCGACGGCGGCTTCCGGCAGGAAATAAGCATCGGGTTGCGTGTCGGTTAAATTGTAAAGCAATGGGAAGTATAAGAGACGCTATAAGACAACTTGCGCGACCTGACGGCGAAACGGTCGCCCTTGTGTGTACCGTGGACGAGATAGACAAGAAAGCCCGTACAGTGGACTGCACACCGATAAATGAGGGCGCGCCGCTTCTGGGGGTCAATCTGCAAGCCAACCAGGAGTCGGACTTCGGGTTGGTCGTTTATCCTGAAAAGGGAGCTTTTGTGGTGGTGGGCTTCGTCGCTGACGGTGCCGCCGGTGTCGTGCTTACGACGGACAAAATAGAGTCCGTGGAACTGGTCATCGGGGAGACTTCCGCCGTGGCTGACGCGGACGGTTTGCGTGTCAATACGTCCAAGATGTCCGCACACATCAACAAGGAAGATATAATTTTCAACGGCGGGGGCTTGGACGGCCTGGTCATTATCCAAAAGCTCACAGACAAGCTCAACGAGTTGAAAGATACGGTCAACAACCTTATAAGCAAATACAACAGCCACGTCCACACCACTACGGCGACGGTTGGCGCAAGTGCTGCCGTCGGGGTTATCAGTCCGACCACAAGCTCCGCAACACCTGCAAAACCGTTCAACAAGGCTGATTACGAAAATACAAAAATAAAGCAATGAATATCATAGGGCTTCAAACTGACACTGAAACGGCGGACCTGCTCGTTCATCAGCGCGCCGCTGTCGTCGCGGAAAATTCCGGCTTCATTGCCGAAACCGTGCTGCTCGCCGCACCGGGCGACTTCAAGGAGATGCCGCTCCTCGGGGCGGATGCCACCGCCATGCTCGCCGCCAACCGCGACCCGTTCTGGCCGGGGAACACCAAAAAGATGCTGCGCAACGTCGGGCTTGACGTCACAGCCATAACCGTAGCCGACACCGGCATAATTACAATATCATAACAATGGAAATAACTGTAAAAGACCGCCAGACACTTCTCGATGTCGCCATTATGTCCCTCGGCTCCGCAGCCGGGGCATTTGCATTTGTACGGAACAACGGCATTTCCCTGACTGCAAGGATGGCCGAAGGGCAAGTGCTGACCTACGATGCCGCCGACATTATCGCCACGACCATACGCGATGCCTACGATGTGCGCGGGCTGTCCCCGGCCACCGACATTGACAGCAAGGATTACCGCACCCTGCTGCTTGCGACAGGAACGGCGGTGAAGCGGTTCAGTGATACTCAGGCCAATATCCCCACGGACTTGCAACCACAGGGAACAATACAGGTGGATCCGCTGGAGGAAGCTCTTGCGGACGCCATTGCAGGAAGACCGCCTAAGAAGAATGAGCAGATACACCTCACGCGTATATTTCAGAACCCGTTTGATGACACATTCGCATAATTTCAATACTTACTATAATGGAAAATCTTACACCCATACCGCTGCCGCAGCTTGACACAGAAGCCCTGGCAGAACGTGCCGCCGCCATTCGTGACGCGGTACAGGCAAAAACTGTAACAGCCGCCCAGGTGGGAACTCTGTTTTATGATTTGGTGCAGAGCTGCGGGGATGTCCGTTCGGCTCTCGAACTGTTCATAAACACGAACCTGCCGGAAATCCAGCAGGACATTGACCAAAGGCTCGCCGGGGTGGACGACGCTGTGGAAAAAGCCACAGCGGAGTTGCAGAAGTCTGAAGCTGCACGCGCCTTGGTGGAGTCCCTTGTGGCTTCGCTCTCTTCCCAGAACCTCGCCGCACCGCTCCGCATCGACATACGCCGCTACCCTGGCTCCGTCACGCTCACCAACGCCATGCGCCCCAAGATTGACGCCGCCTTGTTCCCTCGCTTCGGCCTCGGCTCCATTTTCTTCTATGCCGAAAACTCGGCTGCAAGGATAACGCCGGACGGTGAAATCACACCGCTGGAAGAAGGGACGGCCCACATTTATGCGGTGGCGACCGGGAACACCGCCGTTTACAAATCCATAAGCATTGAGGTGGTGCCGCCACGCCTGCGCCTTGCCGGTGATGCGCTGCGCCTTGATGCGGAAGGCAATTTAAGACTTACATAATGGCACAGGTTAGACATATAAACTACAAAAGCGACTTTATCCTCCGTGAGCGTTTCCGCAACGCTTCCGGGGATATTGTCGCTTTGCCCGATGTGGACTTCACGCTTGAATACCAGACCAAGCACGGGCATAAGTTCACCGCCTCACGCACCGGCGGAAAATATGAGAACTGCACGCCTGACGGGGACGCGCTGCTTGTTATTTTCAAGGATCACGGACTATGCGAGGGGACATTGTGCCGTGAACTGCATTTATGCCTGATTAACGACCTTATGCCGGACGGTATGCAAAATGTCTATTACCCCGAAAAAATCAACGTGGAACTGTGGCACCTTGCCACGGACTCCGACGGGGTGGTTGAGTGCGACGCTCTGGCGGCCTATACGCGTGGGCTTCCGTTCACTTATGAGGACTTCACGCCCGAACAGCTCGCAAAGCTCAAAGGCGACAAGGGCGATGCGTTCACCTTTGAGGACTTCACCGCCGCACAAATAGAGCTGCTCCAGAAGCCGGCAAACGATGCGGCAACAGTAGCCAACACTGCGGCAAAAAAGGCTGACGAAGCGACCGCAAAGGTGTTGAAACAGGGGCAGGAACTTGCCGCCATATCTGACAAGGCGGTCACCGACTGCAACACCGGGACACAGAAGGCAAAGACAGCCACAGAACAGGCGAACACAGCCGCACAGAACGCACAGGCAGCCGCTGTGGAGACGCAGGCGGAAAGGGCACATACAGAACAGACACGCCAGCGCCTTGAAAGTGTGGCTGACCGTGCGGAGCAGGTGGCGCAGCCCATTCCCTCCGGGCTTCGTGTGGAGACGCCAGCGCCGGTCACTATCGGGAACCCCGTGCCACGATATATCGCCGCAAAGGTGCTGCCGCTCTCCGCCCTGCAAAACATCATTTACCAGACGGACGGCACTGCCGCCTATATTGAACCGGACGGGCGCATCGTGCCGAAAGAGCCGGGGACGCAGCGGGTGCATGTCATACCGACTGGCGGCACAAGGTATTATAAGACTGTTTGCGTCACTGTCGTGGCTCCAGCCCTGCGGCTGTCCTCCGGCAATGCGCTGCGTCTGGACGCTTCGGGGAATATTCGTTTAACTTAACATATTTTGATAATGGCAAATTTCATTACAAAAATACGTGACTGGCTCGACCGTCCCACGAGGTCGGAAATGATGACCCTTGCACGCAAGGCGACAAGCAAGCAGGGGCTCAAGATTACGGCGCAGCTGCTCCAGCAGACCGACACGCTGACAAAGAAGGACATTGCGGACTGGCGCAGTGCCCACCAGATGGCTATAGACTACGAGAACCCCAACCGCTGCCGCCTTTACGACATTTACGCCGATGCGGTGCTGGATGCGCACCTGTCCGGCTGTATAGGCCAGCGCAAGGGAAAGACGTTGCAGAAGGACTTCCGACTTGTGGGAAAGGACGGAAAGGAGAACACCGAAGCCACCACACTGTTACAGCAGGAATGGTTCACGGACTTCATGAACCTTTGTCTTGACAGCCGTTTTTGGGGTCCTACACTCATTCAGCTGGGGGATATTATCCACGACGAGGACGGCATCATGCGCTTTGACGGTGTGGAGCTTGTGCCGCGCAAGCACGTTGTGCCGGAATATGGTGTCGTGGTGCAGTCACCCGGTGACGACTGGCACAGCGGCATTTCTTACACCGACGGGGACTTCGCCAACTGGGTTGTGCCTGTCGGCAAGGGGCGTGACCTCGGTCTGTTGCTGAAGTGCTGCCCGTCCTGCATTTCCAAAAAGAACATGCTTGCGTTCTGGGACATGTTCGGTGAAATCTTCGGGCAGCCTATGCGTATTGCCCACACGTCAAGCCCTGACGAAGGGGAACGCAGACGGATTGAGGAAGCGTTGCAGAACATGGGCGCGGCGTTCTGGTCGCTGTTCCCTGAGGGTACGGACATTGAGATTAAGGAGAGTAGCCGTGGCGATGCCTACAACGTCTATGACAAGCGCGTGGACCGCTGCAACTCGGAATTGTCAAAAGCGGTTCTGATGCAGACCATGACCATTGATTCGGGTTCCTCACTCTCCCAGTCGGAGGTGCACCTTGAAATTTTTGAGCGTGTCACGGAAAGCGATGCCGCAATGGTGTCAAATGTCGTCAACGGCAGACTGTTGCCGCTCATGGTGCGCCACGGCTTCCCTGTGAAGGGCTTGCGCTTCCAGTGGAACAACGCCGCGTCATACACCCCGGCTGAACAGCGCGAGATTGAACGCCTGCTCCTGGAGTATTACGAGATTCCGGCTGAATACTTCACCGACAAATACGGCGTGCAGATTGCCGGCGCACGTGAGGCGAAGACACAGCCCGACCGTTTTTTCGAATAAGCCCCGCACCAGATGCCGGGCTGCGGGGCTCATATCTTGCGTTTAACCGCGCTTTGGGCGACTTGTACAGTGATGACCTGCTGCGCCTCTCGGAAGGCGACACGCGCCCTGATTTTGACGACATGGCATTTTCTGACGCTGCCGGCATGGTATATAATGCCGGCGGGTTCGACGCGTCCATGCTGAACACCCCGGAAGCTCGCAAGATGATTGCCGAAACGCTCCGCATACTCAAAACCGGCATTGATTCGGGGTTGCCATTAGATGTGCCGGAAACGGTGCGCTATGCACTTGAAAACAACGCTTTCATCTTCTCCGGCTTCAAGGCTTTCCATACGCTCCGCGAGGTGGGGCTGTCCCTTGTGACGGACAAAGGCGAAATAAAGCCGTTTGAGACATTCCGCAAGGACGTGGAGACCATTAACAAGCGGTATAACCACAATTACCTGTATGCGGAATATAACCACGCTGTAGGAGCTTCGCTTATGGCTTCACGCTGGCAGCAGATTGAAGCGGACGGCGACAAGTACGACCTCCAGTACCGCACGGCTCAGGACGACCGCGTGCGTGAGGACCACGCCATTCTGCACGGAACGACACTGCCGCCGTCTGACCCGTTCTGGAGCAAGTATCTGCCGCCGAATGGGTGGAACTGCCGCTGTACCGCCGTACAGGTTAGAAAGGGCAAATATGCGCTTTCCGACCCTACGCTGTCCATGCAGAGGGGCGACAACTGCACCGAAGCCGCCAAGCAGCAGATTTTCCGCTTCAACCCTGGCAAGGAGCTGCAACTGTTCCCGCCTAAGCACCCGTATTTCAAAGGGCCGAAAGCAGAGCCGTTGAAGCAAGCCATCGACGGCTATACACCTGCGGAGTGGACACCTAAGACCATAGCGGAAGCTGAACAGTTTTACCGCGACAAGCTGGGGGTTAATTGCTCGCTTGCCGGGTTCAAAAAGGCTGATATGGCACAAGTGGAAAGTATCTTCAGAAGTGTGGAGCGCCATTTCCAATGCTTCCCCGAACTGAAAAAAGAAACGCTGTTTGTCGGTTCTGTACTCGGACGAATAAAACTGCTTTCCGAGCGCAAACTTGCGGAACTTAAAGCAGACCCGTATTACGCAATGCTTGGGGAAGAAGCGTTGAAAAAAGAAGTTAGCCGGTGGATTACCCGCATGAAAGTCAGGGCTGGCAAAAACACTTATGCCTATTCTCACGGGGCTTTCAAGGATTGGGGGCTGTCCGGCATTTGCTTCAATACATCATGGAAAGGCGAGAAAATCGACAAGTCGCTTGAAAGTGACGTGAAAGCCAAATGGCACCCACCAGGCACCGCCACATTGAAAGCGGTTTTTGACTATGAACTCGGACACGAAATTGACCGACTTATCGGGCTTCGCACTCACCAGTACTTCCTCAAAATATACAATGAGGAATTGCCGAAGGGCAAAGCGCATATTACGGAAAACCTGTCCACCTATGGGCATAAAAATGCGGCTGAATTTATTGCAGAGGCGTGGTCTGAATATCTTAATAACGAAAAACCGCGGCCTATTGCGGTCGCGGTTGGAACTATAATTAAAAAGTTATATGCAGAAAAACATCAGGCTTCGGGTTCTTCGTCACCGTCCACATAAATGCGCACGGTATCACGGGGCTTTGCCGGCTCAAAGACATAATCGCCTTTTTGCTCCGGCAATACCGTGGTATGGCTTTCCGCATCAAGCAAAATGCTTAATGGTATCTTGTCAAAAGCCAAACAAGTATGCTCATGCTCAAAGTGCTTGCATTGCTCACACATATAAGGGCATTCCTCTATTTTATCTGTAATTCTTGCCATGCCGCAAAATTACTAATAATTTCGTATTCAACAATCATTAAACGCCAATTAAATGCTCAACGCCAACGAATTAAAAACGGATATACTTAACGATATGCGTGTGGAGCTGTCAGAAGAATTTGACCGCAACTTTGAGCGCAAGGCCTTTTTCTCGGACAAATGGAAGCCGCGCGCCCACGACTACCCGAAAGGCTCGCTGCTTATGGTGACCGGTGCCATGCGCCGCTCCACTCAGGGGCGCGTAGAGGGCAACGGGGTGCGGTTCTCCTCTGCACTGGCATACGCCACCATTCACAACGAAGGCGGCACAGGGTTCAAGCCTGTAAAGTCGCACCAGCGCAAATCAAAGAAGGGGAAAGTTTACACCGTCCGGGCGCACTCTCGCAAGTTCAATATGCCTAAGCGCCAGTTTATCGGGGACGGCCCAAACACGCAGCGGCTCATTAAGGGTGTCATCGACGACAACCTGCAAAAGTTTAATTTATCATTAACCGACTTCATAAAGAAATGAGAAAAGCGATTTTTTTAGCCATTGCGGATGCCCTCTGCCCGGAAAACCCGGCAGACCCCAATGCTGACACGTCAAAGAACATCGTCCCTTATGTGGACTTATGGAATGACCAGGTAAACCTCCTCGGCGGTGGCACGGCCTTTGAAACGCCGGCGGTGTTCGTGGAGTTTGAACAGATTGACTGGAAGCAGCAGAACGCTGGGGCACGACGTGGCGACATTCCTGTGCGCCTCCATATCGTGACCCGTGCCGTGGCTGCGCACGGTGTTCACGACCAACGCATGGGGGACGTTCTGGCGGTGTTCGACCTGATTAACGCTATCAACGCAAAGATGCAGGGACTGCGTGGCGAAGGCTTTGCCGGCTTCCAGCTCACCACATCGGCGACCAACCACAACCACGCCGAACTCGTGGAGAACGTGGAGCGGCTCGTCACTTCCGCACAGGACTGCACAGGCATGCGTCAGATTTCACGCGCCATAGGCGTTACCGCCACTATCAACGCCCATAAATAAAACAGCATCCCCGGCGGCTGTATGTCCGCCAGGGATGCCAACAATTTCAATCGAATAATGTAGCTTGACCGTCTTGCCGGGTCTCAGGTTCAGTGTCAGGGTCTATTCCCAAGTAAGCCAAATATGTCCGGTAGCAAATCCCGAACTCGGGCTCTATCCAATGACGCCAAACAGCCCTGTAACACTTCGCCTGATTTCCGGATTCATAATGCAGCGCGGTAACGGCTTTTATATGCTTTGCCCGCGCTATCGTACTTTTATGCCGCTTTTTCATCGTTATTTGCCCGATTTTTAATAACTTTGCACTATCCTTTTACATCGGGCGGCGTCTGTTTATTTGTTTCGGGCAAATGAGCTTGCGCGGCCTTTTTTTATACCCCTGTCTCCGCTTCCTGCTTCTCAGGTTCCACCAAGTCAACATCGGTTATGCCCAGCGGAATGTTGCGCCAGCCGTTGCCGGTGGTCTCATCACGGTACTGCGCACGGATATAGCGGCGTGTCTCTGTCGGCATATAGCTTTCCTGAATGATTTTCACGCCCTCCTTGAACTGGTCGTCGTTGCTTTCGTCTGCCATTTTAGCCAACTGGAGCACACGGCTTGCGTTGAGGTTGCCCTGCTTGTCCTTGCTCAGCAGCCTTAGCACGGTGTTGACAAGGGTCTTGGTCTTCTCGTCCGTGGCAAGGCTTTCAATGTACTTGCGCACCATTGCGATGCCTGTCTCCGCCATATCGCCCCAGCCGTCCACGGTGTTGACGCCAAGGGTAAGGCGCAGGGTGCTTCCCGAATTGGTGAAAGTGTGGCTGAACTGTCCATCCTCCTTGAAGCCCACGACATCCGCTTTCATGTCAAGCACCGTCTTGAAATTGCCGAACACGGTATCCTTTACCGTGCGGATGTCCTGACTCAGCTTGCGAAGCTCCGGAACCGCCTGCGCGAGTTCCTCGTCAACCATCTGCTGGTAAGTGGCACGGGCTTCCTTGCGCCGTTCTGCCGCTTCTTTCTTCTCTTTCTCTGCCTTGTAGGCTTCCCACTCTTCCCGCTCTTTGGCGGTCATTGTTACCTGTTCACTCATTGTTTTAACGGGTTTTAATTGGTTATTAAATACTGTTTATTCGCCTTTTATCCTTTTACACCGGCGCAGTGTCAGTTGTCGTAGTCGTCAGCGTCGGGCGTTGAAAACTCCAGTAATCCGGCTTCATTCTCCGCCCAGGCTGAAAGTTCCCGAAGCAGTTCTATATAATCGTCCTGCTCCAAATAGGCAGTTTCTGTTTTAATGGTGGCTGCCAACCGTTCAAGTTCCTTGCTCATGTCATAGGCACAGATAAATCAAACCTATTAAGAACACTTGCAAGACCTGCCCGACCAAACCGCCCAGAACCGTGGCTGCGATGTCCAGCCAGTCCCATTTGTTGCCATAGGCATAGTCCTTATATTCCATTCCCATGGCAACGCCAATGGCGAAAAATATTGTGCCTACAAAGCCGCACAAAATGGCATACTTGAAATGCTTCTGCCTGTTGCTTTCTGTTATCCAGCTCATAGTTTTTTAATTGTATGTTATATCACTGTTGTTTGCTACTGAAAACGCCTGCGCAAGCATGGCGCTTGCCAGCACGTCCACGCTCTTTTTGTCCTTGGTCTTGTTGTTGAACGTGGCTATAAGGTTGCGCAGCCTCTCCCTCGGTATCTTGTTGAAGTCGTCGTACCCGGTGGCACGGCACGCAATGCCTTTTATCTTGCTGATGCACTCACCCTGGCACGTCTCACGCAGCCAACTGCCTATTGCCGCAATCACCTGCTTACGCAGCTTGTCAAGCGAAGCTGTGCCGTTCTTTCCGTTCACCTGTTCGCTCAGCTTGGCGCAGATGTCGATTAACTGGTGCTGTGTGAGGTCGCGGCTGCTCTCCACGCCCCAGCTTGCCAAAACGTCCTTTTTCTGGTCATCGGTCATTCCAAGCACGCTGCAAAGGGTGTGGTACTTCTTCAGCAGTCCACGGTGGATCTGGTCCATTGTCTTGTTTTCTTTTGCCATAGTCTTTTTTATTTTATTTGGTTCAGCCAATATGCGTCGGCACCCTCTTTCCATATTATGAAGTCCTGCCCGCCCTCGCCAAGCTCCGGAACCTCGTAGCGTGTCGTTACAAATGCCTTGTAACCCTCCACCCTGATTTTTATCTCAGCGTCATAGCGGATAGAGGAGGCGAGGTTGCCTTTCGGCTCTCCGTGGTTCTCCTGACTGATGAAGATGAACAACTTGTCGGGGAACTCGTCTTTCAGTTTTGTGTAGTCGCTCCATTTCCAGCCATGCAGATACTGCACGCTGTCTATCACAACAACATCGGGGCTTTTACGCTTGCGCAGTCTGACACGAAGGTCTGCCATGCTTTCCTTGTTCAGCAAGATTATTTGGCTGCCGGCCTCCTCCATGCCCACGCGCTCCCACGCCTTTTGCAGTGACAGGCTCAGGCCTTGCTCCAGTGAGTCATAAGCCACGCGCCGGAACTTACACAGGTATTTGCAAAGCATCAGCAAGAAGGTGGTTTTACCGCTGCCGCTCCCTCCGAATATCAGCCAGGCGCCGCGCAGTTCGGGACGGCCGAAACTTGCCAGGAACGGCCCGTCAAAGTCTGCCGTTTCAAACTGTGCCGCCAACACGTTTTTGTTGCTTATTGCTCTGCCCATAATGCTTTAACTCTTTTGGATTTTCTTGTCTTTCATAACGACCCCACGGAAACCGCTGCCACGCACGACCTTATTTAATGCCTTGCACTTGGCCTTTATTTCTTCGGGGGTTGCTCCTGTTATGGTCACTTCTATAAACCGGATGCGCAAGCGTGTGCGCGGTTTCACTGTCAGGTCCACCGGCAAATTGTTTTCAAGCCATTGATCCAACAGTGCCGGCACCGCTTCCGCCTCCAGCCCTATGCTGTATTTATACATCATTTCGCACTCTTTTTGAACCAGCCGGACATTGCATTGACGCAGCGGTCCACGCAGTCCATGAAATCCAAGAAACTTGATTTGGCCACAAGGGCGCGCACCACTGCCAGCGGCACATAAACCACATACATGGCGCATAGCACTGCAAAGGCTGCGAACATCTGCAACGTGACAAGCAACGTTCTTAATAATTTTTTCTTCATAATGCACCTCCTTTCAGGGTCGCCCATACGCTGCGCTTCACACGGCGAAGGTCGCCCTCACTTTCGTTTATAATTCTGTTGATTCCTTTGTTGTCATTCAGACCGTTTGCGACACACACGGCGGCTATGTCCTCGCTGTTCAGTGCCGGCAGCTTCACGAACTTGCGACCTATGCGGCTGTATATCTCCGCATAGCCTTTGCGGTTCAGCCTCACGCCGCGTTCAATGCGCTTTTGCAGAAAGCTGGTGGCAGTCAGTATAATGCCGCAATGCCCCTCCAATTGGTTGTACAGGCTGATGAAGAAATAAAGCACCTGGTCGGTCAGTTTGTCGGCTTCGTCAAGTATGATAAGGGGCGCGTCCTTGCGTTTGAGGGTGTCCACTATATCATCCATCATCTCGCTTACTGTCGTGCCGCTCACGCTCACGCCCATACACTTCAGCAGTTTTCCCATGAATGTGCGTCGGTTCCAATACTCTGAGCAGGTCAGGTGGTAGGCGTTCTGGTGTCCTGCGGCATAGTTCTTCACCGCTTCGGTCTTGCCGCATCCTGCTTCACCTGTCACGGCAAGCACCAGCGCGTCTGTCTGGGCATTGGCCAGCGTGAAGCTCATGCGCTCGTAGGCCTTGGTGTTCACTACCTGCCATCCCTCTGGCTTTCCGCCTGTCTGGGCGGCTATCGTGCGCCACATCTCATCGCTGATAGTGTCCCATGTGCCGGCAAGCACTTTGCTGATTGTGGCGCTGCTCACTCCGTTCAGGCTGTTGGCTGCTTTGTTCTGGCTTCCTTTTTGGTCGCAATATGCGCGCAGCTGGTCGCAAATCTGTTGTTTCTGTTCCTTTTGCATCGTTTATTCTGTATTTAAGTGGTTGTTAAATCGGTGTTTTAGAAAATTGAGTAATCATTGGTGCGGTAGTCGCTCGTGTCTGTCGCTGCCGCTCCCTGTGGTATCACCGGCACCTCTGCCGCCTTTATCTCTACGGCATCGGCATCCGCCACTGCAAGGCGCTTACGGCTGCGCTGGTCCTTGTGCTGTCCCCTGCTGTCCGTAAGTAGCAGGCGGTCTTCTATGCTTCCACGAAGTGCGGGGGTGCTTGCTATAAGCTGCTCGGTGCGCTGGTAGTTCAGGGCTATGCGTTCAGAGGTCTGCTTCTCCAGTTGCTTGTTGAAGTTCTGCACACGCTCCAGCTGCTCATAATCGCCAGGCTTGCGGTCGGCAAGCGCCATAGGCTGCACATACTTTTCGCTAAGCATATAGCGACGTGTGCCGTCCTCATTCACCGCCAGCACTTCTGTAAGGTCGTCGGGGTCATACTTCACTGCCCAGCGCTCTGCGGCGTGTTCGCGGAAGGTCAGGTCGAAGCAGTCATAATCACGCTTCACGCCTAAAATGGTCGGGCGCAGTCCGCAGCCCTCCAAAGCGTTCTTGAACCCGGTTTCCTGCCCGAAGTTCAAGAGGTACTGTTCGCGGCTCAACGGCAGGCGGCGTTCCGCTGGCAGGTTGGCCATGAGCTCGCGCAGCTTATCTACCTTGCACATCCTTTCCAGATACATTATTTCGTTTATCTGCTTGCGCACGCCCTGCTCGTCTGGGAACTGGTGGCGCAGCTTGTTCAGTGCCTCGCTGTTCGGCTGCTTCTTCGGATCGGTGGTTACGCCGTAGCCGCTCCAGTTGTTGAACCGGTTGCAGAAAGTGGTGTTAAGGTAGTTGAAATACGACTCCACACGCTTTGCCTTGGCGTTCTTCACCCTTGCCGGGGTCAGTTTGTCACCCATTACGGCATAAAGCGGCGACATGGCCTTAAATGCGTAATGGTCGCATTGTATCTGGTTGCTGCGGAGCATCTCGCCGAACAGTTCCCGGCTGTGCACGGCTGCATTGCGCAAAGCCTCCTTTATCAGCTCCGGGCATTCCTGCTTGCCCACTGCGTAGCCTATCGGGTAGTCTATGCAGGGGTCAAGCACCACCACAATGGTAAGGCGGTTGGTGTAGGTCGTCACGTTTCCGCGCTTGGTCTGCTTGGTGTCCTGATAAAGCAGCTCCACTGTCCAGCCGTCAAGCGTCCACATCAGGAACGGTGCTGTCGGACGGCTACGTTTTACCTGCATTTCCTTGTTGTTGCGGAAGTTCGATACGCCCAGACGGCCTGCGCTGACCACCACGTCCAGCTTTTCACGCCATACGCCTACGGCTGCTGGGGTTATCTCTTTCCAACCGATTTCACGCGCCGCATGGTTGTAATACTCCGCAACACGCACGTCGGTTAGGTTGTTGTGGTGGCTCAGTATCGTGGCGAGCAAACTCTCCTGGTCCTCAGTCACTACCTTGCCGGCATTGTTGTTCTGATACTTGCCGCTGATGAAACACTCGTGCCCGCTCTCCAAATATTCGGCAAACTTCATTTGCAGACGGCGCGGGCTGCGTGGCAACGAATGGGGGTAGCGGTCCGCCAGATATTCAAGGGAATTGGCTGCTTTGCGCCAGAACTCGCCAAGCGGCACGCGCTTGTTTCCGCTGCGGCTGCGCTTGCTCTGGCAGTCTTCGATACAACGGCGGAAGGCGTTCATGATGGCGCAGTTGTTGGCGAGTTCCACCTGCTTGGCTTCCGGCAGGTTTCTGCCGTCCGAAAGTTTGTAGCTCTGATAGAACAGCAGCGCTGCGCCGTCCGGCTCTATGGTGTCCATAAACTCGCGGCTGTCCGCCTGTTCCTGCAAGTCGGGGTAACGCTTGTAAACCTCCGTGCGCCACTTCATGGGCAGGCTGTCAACGGCAAACAGAGCCGTCCGCCCATTACCGCCCTTGCGCACCTGTCGCACCTGACCTTTACGCACAAGCGCATTAAGGTTAGACACGGTAATAATGCGCCCGGTCAGTTCAGCGTGGCTGATACATATTTGTCCGTTTATTGTTTCCATACTTAAAGACTTTCAGCGTACAGTTGGATTTCAGAAAGTTTGGTTACAGTCACATTCTCCCAGTTGCCGATATTGTCACCCTTGCGGTTATACACTACAACATTGCCGGTACCCTTGTCGACTTCCAGCTTCACGCCGTTGTCGAAGTTCTGCACCATGAGCTTGCGCCCGTCCTGTGTCAGGTTGTGCAGGGTTTCGCACTCTGGGCAGTGGTGCATCGGCTTGCCCTGATAGTCACGCACGGCAACATACCGTATCTTTTTAGCCAATAGGGAATCCTTGCGGTAGGTCAGTGCCATGTACACAAACTTTTCTGTGCACTTGAACAGTTTTGCCAACTTGCTTTTTACTGTGTCGGTTACATCAATGTAACGCTTTGATGTTGTTTCCATATCCTTTTACTTTTTAAGTTATTACATCCGTGTTTTCTTGCCCACATAACAGAAATTTTGTACTTTTGGGGGCTGTTCTTACAGTAACACGCTGCAAAGATACAGAATTTCTGTAATTCACGAAAATAAAATTCAGAAAAAAAATGGAATTATACGACCGAATAATATCAAAAGACGAGATTAACACTCGGGCAGTTGATGCCTTATTAGCAGTAATTGCCAATGGTTTAGTAGCTACGAAAGCGGATTTAGCAGAGTGTTTGGGGGCGAAACCCGCTAAATTTTCAGAAATTCTGAATTACAGAATGAAAGTCGGCATTGATATGGTTGCGAAAGTATGTGACAGGTATGGGGTTGACCCTTACTGGGTACTTATGGGACGTGGAAACCATATTTTTAGGGATCCAGACTTTGAACCAGAGCCATACTATATTGAGGACGACAACGACTTAGACCGCCAATACCATACATCTAAAGAGGACATAACAGAGAAACGTTTAGCAAAAATATCTGTAAATGAGCCTACAAAAGAGGCCCCAGAACAAGGGATAACGGGGTTGGCAGAGTTATTTTACAATAAGACATTAGAACAGGCTGAAGAAATAGGACTATTAAAAGCAAGGATAAAAGAGCTTGAGCAAAGATTGGAAAAAACTGCTGGCGATGCCAACATTGGAGGTACTGCAAATGTCGGATAATGAGGTGTACACCGGCGTTCACCCCGGTACCTTATATTACCTCCCCAAAGCTGCCGAAATAGGGGTTTTATGCTGTTTTACATGCTTTTTGAAGCCGTTAAACGCATTTAATATTGAAAATCAACAACTTAAACGATTGTTACCCCTATAATTTAACAGCTTGATTTTGGAATTAAAGGGGTGCTTATCGCCCTAAAATCGGCATTCTCAAAAAGAAATATGGTATTATAGGGGGTTGAACGTACCCCCGAAATGATACCCAACAGTATGCCCAACTATATATCCAACTCGGTTTTATGGCACGAAACGAGCAAAAGTTCGCAGCCACTACCCTACCATTTCAGCCCCCAAATTGATGTTACCCAAAGCCACCATTTAACACCCGATCAAAAGCCATTAAACACCACCCATGAGGCTGCCGGCACCATAGCGCAGCACATTCCCCCTACTCCACCCCACCAGCACACGGCAAAAGTCCACAGAAGCGCCATTAAACCGCTTATTTCAAGCCTTTGCAGCCGTTATGGGTACTTCTACACCCACACAGAAAAAGCGGCAGCAAAGAGCCATTAAAAGCCCTTTTGCCACCGCTCAAATTAAAGCCGATTAAAGGGAGATTAACCCCCGATTAAACGGTTATTAAATGGTTCTGTTCAAAAATTAAACCCGGATTAAAGCAAATTCAACCTTTTGCACGTTTCGTTTTTTCCGTCCAGCACATCAAACACGCACGATATTCGTTCTATATCAGTACTTTACAAGACTTTCACCCATACAACCCATTGCTCATTTCGTTTTCATGCCCATAGTTGGGAGAGTAATCATAGCTATTAGTCAATACTTCAACTTGACTATGCCACTCCTTCAACTGGATGGTAAAACAGGAAACGTGATTTTGCCATCAGAAAAGGAATGTCATAAATAGCAGCAATCTCCAGAACATATACATACGCTCTAATTACGACCTGATAATCATTATTTACTATCAGCTGAATCTATATTGAGCAAGTCCTAATCGGGTTGGATACCAAGAGAGGAATCCAACCCGATTAGGATTTGCTTTTATTCGGTTTGTGACCCAGATAATAATTAACACAAAGATTCCAATATCCTTCAGCGGCCTCCCGCCTTGAGGTCATCGTTGTGTATACCGTGGCTTGCGCGCTTGGTAGCCGACTGGCGGAGCGTGCCGAAGCGGTACATAGCTGTCAGACCGAAATACTGGCGCTTCACCTGGTTATCCCTTTGCGTGTAGAAGTTGGTGCCGTAGGTGGTGGTGCTACGTGTCATCCAACTGCGGGCAAACTCGGTCGCCATGAGCGACAAGGTGAGCCTCTTGTCTTTGAGGAACGAGCGGGTAAGTCCGATGTTATAGGTCAACAGCGAATTGTTGTTGCCCTGCAACATCACACTACGGCTGCTGTATGCCACTCTGCCCATGAGCCTCAGGTCGCCAGGCAGTCTCACCGAGGTGCTGCCGCTGAGCGAGGTCTGCCATCCGTGGTTGCGCAGTTGGCGCGCGGGATCAGAGAGGTCGAGGTAAGACACGTTGGAATTGATGGTCCAGCTGATGCGGCTGTTCATATTCCATCGCAGATACACATCGAGAGCCGTGCGCTGGGTGCGGCCTATATTCATATAGGTGCTGTAGAGCGCGCCCGGGGCTGCATAGTGCTTGCCGTCGTCAAAGTATTCGCCCCCGTCGCCTATGATGCGGCTCACCTGCTCGATGCCGTTGTCGAGACGACGGTATCCGAGCGACATGTTGAGATTGAGTTTACGAGTGAAATTGCCATAGGTGATTCCGAAGTTGTGGCTGCGCTCGGCATCGAGCTGTCCGTTGCCCTGGGTGATGCGCTGCGGGTTGAGGTCATTGAAGTAGGGGTTCAGATAATAGATGCTGGGGCGCGACAGGCGCATGCCATATTCGAGGCGCAGCGACTGGTGGGGTCCTACCTTGAAGTTGACCTTCATCGAGGGCACCAGATAGGCATAGTGTCCGCTATAATCGGCGTCGGCACCCATAGCTCCCGAGAGGTAGCGTATGTCCTGGTAAGTGTATTCGTAGCGCAGACCGGGCATGAGGGAGACAGCCGCGCTGCGGTAGGTATAGCAGAAATAGGCAGCCAGAATGTCGTTGCGGTTCTTGTAGTGGTTGCTGCGCTGGTCGTTGTAGACAAAGTCGCCGACGACAATGCGGGCATCGTAGATGTCATTGGTGCTCTCGTTGTTGCGCACGATGTATTTGAGTCCGGTCTCTATGGTGTTGTGCTTGTCTATGGGCGTGGTATAGTCGGCCTGGAGGGTGTGCTCTACACTCTTGTTGTCGGCGTCGGTGCGGTTGGCATAGAGCTGCAGTTCCTCTATTATGTCAGAAGGCGTATTGTAGACTATCTCATCGTACTGGGTGTTGTCCTTGATCCACTGTGGATTGGTGCTTATCTGGTATGACAGCGTGGTAAGTCGCTGCTTGTTGTGTCGCCCCGTACGCTGGTAGTCTATGCCCGCCGTTCCATTGAGAAACGACTCCTTCGCCAAGCTGCTGCGCAGATATGAGTAGGCCAGCTGCGAGCGGTCGCGGTTCCACATCTCGGTGCTGCCCCATACGGGCAGCCGCTGCTGGCTTCCCATCCCCGACAGCGAGAGGGTGAGCAGTTGGAGAGTATCTATCTCGTAACTGGCATTGATGTTGGCAAACTCCGTGCTGCCTCTGCTCTTGTGCCTGCTGGCGGTCTGCTGGTAAGCGCGAGAGTCCGAGGCGTAGTTGTAGGTATGGCTGGCGTTGCTTCCGGTGGGTGTGAGTATGCGGTTATAGTTCATATATCCGTCTATCGAGAAACGGCCTATCTTGGTAGTGGTCGAGAGTCCGGTGACGAAGCCCATGTTGTTGACTGCCCCGTTGAGGTTGGTAAGGTGGCCTTCGTAGCGGCGCTGCATGACGATGTTGATGATGCCGCCTATTCCCTCGGCGTCGTATTTGGCTCCCGGCGAGGTGATGACCTCTATGCTCTTGATGAGTTCGGCGGGCAGCGAGCGCAGGATTTCCTTGGGGTGGCGTGTCACGGCGGTGCGGCGCCCGTTTTGCAGGATGAGGAAGTTGGTGGTGCCATTCATCTTGATATTGCCCATGCCGTCGACATCGAGCAGAGGCACCTTGTTGAGTATCTCCGAGGTCATCATGTATTTGGCGTCAGGGTCGGAAGCCACATCGTATGTCAGCTTGTCCACATCCATGGTCACGAGGGGTTTCTGGGCGAGCACCTGTACCTCGTCGAGCAGCCGGGCGTCGTCGGCGAGCAGAATATCGCCCAGGTCGATAAGCGTGTCGGCAGGCGTCACGGTCAGTTTCACCTGTGCCGCCTTCTTGCCAAGCACCGAGGCGGTGAGGATGTAACGGGCGTCGGTGGCAGGGAGCGTCAGCGAGAAGACTCCGCCCGTGTCGGTCACGCCTTTCTTGAACGCCACTTTAGGCTGCGACTGCTGCGCCACGATGATGGTGGCTGCCAGTTCGGGCTCGTGGGTAGCCTTGTCGCGTATGGTTCCGGTTACCTGGCACGTGGGCGACTTGGTGTCCTGCGCCATTGTCTGCATCGTAGCCAGCATGGTCACCATCAGGGTGAGCGCCATACAGCGTAGTGCATAGACCGTGTTTCTGAGTGTTAGACTTACCATAGTAGTATCCTTCCTTATATTAGGTGCTGTAAATGTATCTAAAAAATCAATACCCTCCACTTCCTGTTTGTAACATTTAACAGAAACGGGGTATATATCATGCGTTTTTGAGTTATTTAACGTGCGCATACTCTTCTATCGTTTATCATTTCCACGATTGCGGCCGAAGCGGCGCCACAAAGGGCAGCTACAATCCGTCCATCCATATCTTTTTTAGTCGCAAATGTATGGGCAAAAGCGGTGGTTAGCAAGAAAATCATTTCACAAATTCCTCTTTTTATTTCACAAGTTGTTCACAAAATGTTCACAAATCAATAGAAGATTGCTGGTAATGAAAAGGTAAGGCGCATTTTTAATGCGCGAGATGAAAAAAAACGAATTTTGCTGTTTACTATCAACTATTATCTTTACTTTTGTGTCATGAAAATAATTCGTCTTAACATTGGCCTGACCCTGTTGGCACTTGGATTAGGTGCCTGTCATAATTCTTCGTCGCCGAGTATGCTGGACAGAATAGACTCGCTGACCTATACATGTCCTGCTATGGCATTGAAAAAGCTGGACAGCATAGAGGCATCTTCTGGCACATTGAGCAAAGACGACAAG
>OQVT01000031.1_pt1 | contig 44284 bp, 32 predicted proteins | sample 1691561 | NCBI WGS metagenome assembly OQVT01 (sample SAMN03418260, study PRJEB22391) | human gut metagenome | biome: human-gut; feature: organic feature; material: feces | host: Homo sapiens | place: Tanzania | collected 2013-01 | reverse complement strand
GAGGAGATTAGTGGTCAGCAAGCAGTCAAGACTATAGTCCCAGCCCTTGGAGAGACCAGGCGAGGTCTCTCGCAGGACAGAGGACGCATCCACAAAAATACGGAACGAAGAAGAGGGAAAAACAAGGAAAATCCCATATATACTGGTGATTGCTGGGTTTCTGTTCCAAATTCATGAATTTGGAATACATGGGTTTGGCAGAATGAGAAATGGTGCTTACTTTTGCAACGTCCCTTTCAAACGGAGACGGATGTGAAAGATCGTACCGAATGGATGAACGTCCTCGGGTACACCTATAAAAATGTTACATTTAAAAAATCAGTGTTTATGAAAAAGCATTTACTTCTCGGCTTAGCCCTCGCGGCTACTTCCGCGGCTTCCGCACAGACTGTACTTGAAAGCAAGACCCTCCCCGCAGGCCACGAAATGCAGGTTCTGAAAGACCAGCAGGGCAGAATATTCAAGAGACTGGTGAAACCCCATGGCGAGACCTTGAAAAGCGCTACGCCCGTGCTGAAGGCGCAGAAGGTGGAGGACGATATCGAGACGACCTACTATGAGGGATTCGAGGGATGGCAGCAGAGCTTCGGCATCAACTGGATACCGGATGACTGGACGGAGATCAACACCGAGGCGAACATCCCCACGGAGGATATGCTGAAGCACAATGTCAACAACACATGGTTCTGCTATGAGAGCACCAACATGTACCAGGACTTCACGCCCGACGGCATGTGCGAGGCCTTCATCCACTTCGGCTACACCAACGAGACCTTCGGACTGGGCCCGGCCGCACAGGACGAGTGGCTGATCTCGCCCGTCATCTCGCTCAAAGACAAGGAGACGCTGCAGTTTATCCTCCAGGCCGACTATATCTCTGTCTATGACTGCGACAAGTTTGACTGGTACAAACTGGCCTACGACGAGCGCATCCTGGTAAACACGATGAAGGTGATGATCTCCACCGACGGCGGTGAGAACTGGGGAGAGATCTGGGACCTGCACGAGGACGTCACCTCGCTGCTCACGGACCGGGAGATCTACGACGGCAGTGGGCTGCAGGTGAGATACTTCGACATCGACCTCGCCGACTATGCTGGCAAGGACGTGAAGCTGGCCTGGCGCTATGTGCGCGATGAGGGCGACGGAAAGGGCAACTCCATGGTGCTCGACGGCATCAAGATCACGCACCCGGTCTCTTCGGCCATCCACGACGTGAAGACTTCCGCCAGCCAGGACGAATACTACGATATGAACGGCGTCAAGATCAATGGCAAGCCGTCGAAGAAGGGATTGTACATCCACAAGGGTGAGGGCAAGACCGAGAAAGTGATTATCTAAACAGTCAAGTGCCTTAACCAAGGTCTGGGAGGGTTCTCCCAGCTGACAAGAGGCTGCGTCAAGAGGTAAATTTTGACGCAGCCTCGCTTTTTGTGTGGTCATCCTGCAAAAGGACCCAGTGGCCTCAGTCCACGATATGGCGCCCCACGACATGGCCCATCGTCCAGGCGGCTTGGAGGTTGAAGCCTCCCGTGATAGCATCGACATCACACACCTCGCCAGCAAAGAACAGATGGGGGCAGACCTTGCTCTCCAGCGTATGGGGATGGAGGTGGCGCAGGGCAATGCCGCCACAGGTGACAAACTCGTCCTTGAAACTGCCCTTGCCGTTCACCTCGTAGAGATCGTTGGTGAGCGTAGAGACCAGTTGGTGGTGGCCCTTCTTGCCTATCTCCGCCCACTTCTTGTCCTGGGCGAGGCCTATTTTCGCAAGCAGATAGCCCCAAAGGCGAGCAGGGAGGCCGTAGGGGCGCAGCGAGGTCAACTGCTTCTGTGGATTGGCGGAGGCCAAGCGGCGGATGGTGTCGCCGACGAGGGCCTGATTGGTCTCGTCCACCCAGTTGACCGCCACGCGGTCTCTATAGTCGTTCTCACGCAGATGGCGCGCTGCATGCGAGGAGAGTTTGAGCACTGCTGGCCCGCTCATACCCCAATGAGTGACGAGGAGGGGGCCAGCGGCCTTGTGCTTGGTGGAGGGGATGGAGACGAGGGCGCGCTCCACCACCGTGCCCATCAACGCCCGGAAAGCTGGGTCGGCGATGTTGAGCGTGAAGAGCGAGGGCACGGGGGCCTCCACCTCGTGACCAAGTCGGGCAAGGTAGTCGAAGCGATCGGCCCGCGGATGGCCTCCCGTCGTGATGGCCACGCGGTCGAACAGCAGTTCGCGCAGGCTGCCCTGCTCGGCAGAGGATCCGCCCTCGGCTACGCGAAAACTCAGCAGCAGGCGGTCGTCCTCCCCTCGCGCTATGGCGACGAGACTATGGCGGGTATGGATCGTCACCCCGAGGGCCTTGGCCTGAGAAACGAGGCAGTCGATGATGGTCTGGGCGTCCTGCGACTGCGGAAAGACGCACTGGTCGTCCTGTGTGACCAGGGCTACCCCATGGCGCTCGAACCAGGCCATCGTGTCGTGGTGGTCAAACTGGTTGAAGAGCCGCTTCATGAGCTGATGGCCGCGGGGATAGACCTGGCGGAGGTCGCTGACCTCGGCGAAGGAGTTGGTGAGGTTGCAGCGGCCGCCACCCGTCACGGCCACCTTGGCCAGGACCTTGGCGTTCTTCTCGTAGAGGCTAACGCGGGCCGAAGGCTGACGGCGCTTAGCCTCGATGGCGGCAAAGAATCCTGCCGCCCCGCCGCCCACGATGGCGATGCGGAGCGCAGCGGTAGTGTTGTCGTTGTTCGTCATACAGAATGCAATATTCGGCAAAAAAATCGAGATACGCAAATTTGCAGGGCAAATAGAGCAAAAAGCGGTGGAAAACCACAGAGGTCTTCCACCGCTTCTTGCTAATGGGTTGTTCTATCAGGATGGTTTAGAGCTCCGGGAGCATCACCACCTGGATATGGTTGTTGGAGGCCACGACCTTCTTGAGGAAGGCAACGATATTGGCCGGCGTGAGGCTCTCGATGGCGGCACGATGGGTGGTGTAGAGGTCCACACCCGTCTCGTTGTACTCGTCCATCACGTTGAGCCAGTAGCCATTGGTCTTGAGCTCCTCGTCGAGGTTCTTGAGCATGTTGGCCTTGATCTTCTCCACCTTGTCGGCGTCGATGTACTTGTCGCAGTCCTTCATGCCACCCTCCAGCAGGGAGAGGGCGAGCTCGGCCTTGTTGTAGTCCATCGGGCACTGGTCGAAGATCTGGACAAACGCCTTGTCGCCCATGCGGCTCACAGAACCGTATGCACCCACGCTATAGGCAGCGGAGGCGTCCTCGCGGATGGTCTTCAGATAGACCATTGAGAGGGCCTGGCCGGCAGCGTCGGCGAGAACGACGTTCTCGATGTTGTAGTCCATCGGCATGTGGTAGAGGTCGCTGGCCATGGCCTTCGGAGTCTCGGCCTTGCGCTTGAAGTTGATGTTGACGATGCCCTTGGCGATAGGATCGGCGCTGACCCACTTAGAAGCCTTGCCCTTCGGCAGGGCGCCAATATACTTCTCGATGAGCGGACGGATCGTAGCCTCGTCGAAGTTGCCAACGAAGTAGAAGGTAAACTGGCTGGCATTGGCGAAACGCTCCTTCTGGATCTGCAGGATGCGGTCGTAGCTGATGTGGGCCAGGTCGGTCTCCTCCAACGGAGTGTAGCGCGCGTCGTGGTTGTAGATAGCGCAGGTCAGCGAGTCGCCGAAGGCGGCCTCGGGAGAGAGACCCTTGTTCTTCAGAGACTGAGCCACCATGGCCATCGTGGACTTATACTTGTCCTCGTCCTTGCTGACGGCGGTGAAGTTGAGGTAGATAAGCTGCATCAGCGTCTCGATGTCCTTCGGGACGGAGAAGCCGCTGAGGTACTGGTAGTACTGGCCGAGACCTACGCCGACGTTGGCCTGCTTGCCGAGGAGAGCCTTCTGCAACTCGTTGTTGGAGAAGTTGCCCAGACCGCAGGTGCCCATCACGAAGTCGAAGCACTTGAGGTTGTTGTAGTCGGCCTTGCCATAGAGGCTCTTGCCACCACGGGCCATGGCCTGGAACTGGATCTCGTTGTCCTTGTAGTTGGTCTTCTTCAGGATGACGCGGGCACCATTGGAAAGCGTCAGCTCCTTGTAGCCAAACTTCGTATTCTCTTTCTCCTTGACGATCTTGCCAGCCTTCGGCAGCTTGGTCTCGTCGAGCAGCGGCTCGTTCTTCACGTTGTCCTTGTAGGCCTCGAGCTTCTCTGTGCGCACACCGTTGATGGTCTGTTGCATCTGGGCCTCGGTGGGATAGACCTTGCCATCCTTCTCCTGCTCGTAGAGCGTGACGACGAGGTTGGTATCGTTGTCGGAGATGAGGTCCTTGGCATACTCGTTGATCATATCGACGGGCAGCATCGGGATGAGCTGTGACATGATCTGATACTCGGTCTCGATGCCGGGGATGGGCTCGTTGCCGAGGTAGTTGTCACGATACTCGTCGCCAAACTGGTCGTTCTTGATCTTGTTGCGATTCTCGTAGGAAGACTCCAGCTGGGAGAGATACTCGGCCTTGGTGCGGTCGTACTCCGTGGCGGTGAAGCCAAACTGGCGCACGCGCTGGGCCTCGCGGTACATGGCGGCGAGAGCCTGGAGCTCGTGGCCCTCCTTGGCGCTACCAGCCAGGTTGAAGGCGTCCTTTGTCTTGGAGTAGATATACTGACCGTCGTAGCCGTAGGCACCGAAGAAGGGGCAGTCCTCCTTCTGCGTCATCTCGGAGAAGCGCTGGTTGAGCATCATGCTGATCATCGTCTTGGCATAGTTCTCCAGCAAGTAGTCCACGGTCTCCTTGGCCTTGTCGTCCACGGGGTCGTGCTTCATGGCGATGGTGATGCTGCTCTGCTGCAACTCCTTGTCCTTGTCGAAGATATAGATGGCCTTGTCGTTGTCGGGCACGGGCACATCGACGACGGGCGTGGCGTTCTCGAGCTTCTTCACGTCGCTCCAGAGACGCTTGATCTCGGCCTCGGTATGATCGACATCGATGTTACCGACAACGATAATAGCCTGGTTGCCTGGGTGGTACCACTTGTGATAGTAGTCGCGGAGCTCTTTGTACTTGAAGTTGTCCACCACCGACATCAGACCGATGGGCAGACGCTCGCCATACTTAGAACCCGGATACTGAAGCGGAAGCGTGCGTTCGAAGATACGCATCGAGGCTGACGTGCGCATCTGCCACTCCTGGTGGATGACGCCACGCTCCTGGTCAATCTCCTTGTCCTCCAGCGTGAGGCCGTTGCTCCAGTCTCTGAGGATCAAGAGGCAGGAGTCGAGAGCCGTCTGGCGCTTCGTCGGAACGTTGCAGATGCGGTAAACGGTCTGGTCGATGCCAGTGTAGGCATTGAGGTCGCTACCAAACTCCACACCCAGAGAGCGGGTGTACTCGAGGAGCGTACTGTCGGGGAAGTGCTCAGAGCCATTGAAAGCCATGTGCTCCAAGAAGTGGGCCAGTCCGCGCTGAGACTCCTCCTCCTGGATGGATCCCACGCGCTGGGCAATGTAGAAGTTGGCCACGTTTTCAGGCCAATTGTTGTGGCGGATGTAATACGTCAGGCCGTTGTCCAACTTACCGATGCGCACATTGGGATCGATAGGGATAGCAGGCATCTGCTGGGCAGAGGCCATTCCGGCGACGAAAGCAAAAGCCACTACAAGAAAGTGTTTAAGTTTCATGCTCGTTATTTATTGATGATTAGTATATACATTTTCATTGGCGCACAAAATTACTTAAATTCTTTGAAAGCACAAAGTTAGGGGCTTTTCTTTTAATCAAAAATAACGCATTTTTATAATAAAGGTAGGGTTTCTCTCACGTAACCTCATTCTTCGACGACTGAAAACGCTGCTGGAGACGCCAGCCCATAGCCCAAATTGTAAGCAAGAGGGCGTAGCAAAGCATGGTCTGGAGAATGGTAGGATGCAGTTCGATGGTGGCGCAAGGCAGGGAGGAGACCCATCGAAGCACCTCGTTCATCACCTTGGCAACGCTCACGACCATTTGGGCAACAAATGTTTGTACAACTGGCAAGGGTGTGGTAAGAAAGAGGGCCACGACGAGGTAGAGCAGAAGGGTGGCACAGGGCACGGCCACAAGATTGGAGAGGAGAAAATAGGTGGGAAGCGACCCGAATGCGTAAGCCACGAGGGGCGACGTGCCGATCTGGGCGGCAATAGAAAGGCTGGCGAAGGTCCACAGGCCACGGGCAAGACGGCGCCACCATACGGCCTTGCGCGACGTTCTGGGAGCCACGAGGAAGGGCGGAACGAGGATGGGCAGGAAAAGATGGATGGACAATACTGAGAGAACCGAGAGCAGGAAGCCCAGGTCATAGACCAGCAGCGGACGGACGAGGACCATGAGGAGCACCGTGGCCAAGAGGACGTTGAGAGGCTGCGGGCGGCGGAGCGCCAAAAAGAAGACGGAATAGAGGGAGAGCAGCAGGGCGGCTCGCACGACCGACGGCGAGAGACCCGTCAGCAGAGCAAAGGTCCAGGCACAGGTAAGGGTGAGCAACGAGGATAACCACCGGCCAGAGCGGCGGCGCGAGAAGAGAGAGAAGAAGCCGCAGAGGATACCGAGATGGAGGCCGGAGAGAGCCAAAACATGGGCCACACCCGCCCGGCTATAGTCGTCGCGAAGGCGCTTCGACAGACCACTCTTGTCGCCAAGCGAGAGGGCAGCAACGACGGCAGCCTCATCGCCACCGATCTGCCACTGGCGGTAGCGGTCCAAGAGGTGTTGACGGACTTGGCGCGCCTGGAGCACGAGCCGATTCCACCAGCCCAAGGGTTGCAGGGAGACGCGGGCTTTCTGCCAGTGGGACGGGAGGAGGAAGGTCTGGGCGGAGAAACCGTGCAGACGGAGCCAACGCGCATAGTCGAAGGTGGAAGCAGGCCACCCTTGTGGGGCTTCGAGGGTGGAAACGGCACGGAGCCCATCACCGACATGGAGACGGTCGTAGCGGTGCGAGATCGTGTCGCGGAGCAACTGGGTCTTGACGAGGAGGGGCTTGCCTTGGTGCTGGAGGACGGCCATGTCGAAGCGCACGACCTTGCCCCGAGGCACGGGTTCGCTCATCACTACGGCCTCATAGCATACCTTCTCCTTGGGCAGCAGACGATGGAGGCCGGCCTCGGCATGGGCAGAAAGCCAGGCACCCAACTGAAACAGGGCCATCAAGATCAGGAAGTTGCTGGCCTTGGAGTGGTGGCGGCAGAGGAACAGAACAACGAGGGTGGCAGAGAGCGACGCCACCCACACCCCGACGGGCCAGCCCACCCATCCCGCAAAGACGATGCCGAGCAACAGGAGGACCGTGGGCAGCAGGAGGGGAAAGGAATGGGTGAGGGGCTGTAACATAAGGCAAAGTGTGAGGGTGGGCTTACCGTCTCTCCGAGGACTTACTGCGGTCAATGCCGTGCTCGCGGGCCCACTTGATGTTGCGGGGATGGTGGTTGAGGATCTCCTCGCGCAGCGTGGAGGTGTCGATATGGGTGTAGATCTCCGTTGTGCCGATACTCTCATGGCCCAGCATGGCCTGGATGACACGCAGGTCGGCTCCGCCTTCGAGCAGGGCCGTGGCAAAACTATGGCGCAGGGTGTGGGGGGAGATGGTCTTCTGGATGCCTGCTGCCCGCGCATACTGCTTCACCATGATGAGCACCATCGTACGGGTGAGGTGGTGTCCACGGCGGTTGAGAAACACATAGTCTTCCTCGCCGGGCTTGACGCGCATGGCATTACGGTCGGCATTCCATAGCATCAGTTCGTCGATGGCTCGCTGCGAGATGGGAACAAGGCGCTCCTTGCTGCCTTTTCCCAGGATTCGGAGGTAGCGCTCCTCGACAAAGAGGTTCTGAAACTTGAGGTTGACGAGTTCGGAGACGCGAAGACCGCAGGAGAAGAGCACCTCGATGATGGCTTTGTTGCGCTGTCCCTCCCACCTATCGAGGTCGATTGCGGCCTCCAGCATATCGACCTCAGCAGTGGAGAGCACCTCGGGCAGATGGGCGGGCTGCTTGGGCGACTCCAGAAGAACGGTGGGGTCAGCCTTGAGATAGCCGTCAAGGACGAGCCAGCGGTAGAATTGGCGGACGCCACTGAGGATTCGCGCCATGGAACGCGCACTGATACCAAGGTCGGCGAGCGAGGCGGCAAAGTGCTCCAGCTGCTCCAAGCGCACGTCAAGCACGTCGGTCCGCTCCGTAAAGAGATAGCGGAGCAGCTTCCCCAGGTCGCGCATATAAGCATCGACGGTATTGGGGGAGAATCCTTTTTCCAACCGCAGGTAGCGTTGGTAGCGAGTGCTCATGCTACTTTCCATCATCGAAGTGGGTTATTATATAAAAAACAGAGGCAAAGAAAGAACGGCGTTCGAAACAGAACGCGAAAATCGAGAAGCAACAAGGAAAAGCGGGAAAAGAGGGGTGCCACGGCTGGGGCTACACGCAAGACCTATTTCGCCACGACCTCCTCTATGCGCTTAATAATCCGCTCGGGGGCAATGCCAGCCATACAGGCAAAGTCGCCCCGCAGGCAGGGGGTGTTGCCATAGACGCTACAGGGACGGCAGGGAAGGTCCTCCACCTGTATCGCATTCTCGGCGGGCTGGCCCCATCCCATGAATCCGGCAAAGGGATGGGTGGCTCCCCAGACGCTCACCACAGGAGTACCGACAACGCTGGCCAGATGCATATTAGCGCTGTCCATGCTCACCATTGCGTCAAGGCGACTCATGAGAATCAGTTCCTCGTCGAGGGAATGGAGCAGCGTGCCCACACACTGCGTCTTCGGGAAGGGTTCGGCCCAAGCCGTAAGGAGGTCGCGCTCGCGTCCGCCACCACCAAAAAGGAAGAAACGCCACGAGGGATGACGCTGGTTGAGCAAGGCGATGAGATCTCGCATCTTCTCCTCAGGATAGATCTTGCCCGCATGGGCAGCAAAGGGGGCGAGGCCGACCCACACTTCCTTGGCTCCCTTTTGGCCGACGACGGGGACGAGGGGCGTGAGGTCCGCGCCCTCCTTCGGAAAGATAGAAGTAAAGGAGAAACTAACGGGGTAGCCGAGTTTGGCAAAGACTTCGGCGTAGTTGTCGAAGGAAGTGGGTTGCTGCACCAACTCCTTATCCTTCTGGGCGCAGAGACGGCGCTTGCCCTTGCGGTGCTTGTCGATATGGGCGACCTTGAAGCCCTCCAGGGTGAAGCGGTGGCGAAGAAACTTCGTGCGCAGCACGTCGTGGAGGTCGGCCACAGCCGTGGGATGCTTGGCCACCATACGGCGGTAGAGGGTGTTGAGACCCCGCACACCGTGATACTCGCTGCCCACATCGGCAGCCATGAAGTCCACATTGGGAGCGAGGTGCTGGAAGAGGGGACGCGCCATCGGGCGACTTACGACAGAGATGCGCAACTTCGGATACTGCGCAGCCAAAGAGGCAATGACGGGAACCGTCATTGCTACGTCGCCCAAGGCGGAGAAGCGGATTACGATGATATGGTCGGCCTTCACGCTTTGTTTTGATAGAGCACGGGATTGGTGGTCGGGTCGTTGTACATCTTCATCTGACGATAGACCTTCATGTACTTGCGGCCCGCCTGGATATCGTCGAGCAACTGACCAATGGCAGTGGAGAGGTCGCGCTGCTGCTCCAGGAGCACGTCGAGCTTCGTCTTGCACTTTGCAATGTGCTCGGGACTGGCGTCGGTGCGCTCAGCCTGCTCCCGCATATGGTAAATCTTCAGGGCGAGGATGCTCAAGCGATCAAGGGCCCAAGCCGGGCTCTCAGTATTGAGCGTGGCCTCGGGGAGCACCTTCACGTCGCAATAGAGCTGACGGAAGTAGGAGTCGATCTGCTCCACCAGGTCCGTGCGATCCTGATTGCTGCGGTCGATGCGACGCTTGAGGCTCATGCCATCGACGGGGCTGATATGGGGATCGCGAATCAAATCCTCAAAATGCCACTGTACGGTGTCGATCCAGCACTTCAAATAGAGGCGGTTCTCTATCGAGTCGCGCTCGTAGGGGTTGTGGATAGGCGTATCGACATTGTCGGTGACGTGATAATCACGAATGGCCTGATTGAAAATCTCGTTGCAATGCGCTATGAATGACATTTCAATTGTTTTTAGTTTGTTCTGCAAAAGTAACGCTATTTCCTGTAAGTACAAAATTTCTTGCCAACTTTTTGGCCTGGAACGGGCAGGAGCAGGCCAAAGGGAGCTGGTATGGTGGGAAAAACGTTCCTTCCTCACCCGTCTGCCCACTTGTTTTCGGCTTTTCTGCCACCCGAGCCACCCGTTTGCGAAAAAATGGTTATCTTTGCACCATGCTACGCACCCCCGCAAAGAGGGGGAGGGTGCTGCCGTATCTGAGAGGCAGAGCGGACAGCCACATGTTAGAGACAGACTATCATATTATAAAAAACGAGGATATGCAACCATTAGTAAGTATCATCATGGGTTCTACAAGCGACCTTCCAGTGATGGAGAAGGCTTGCAAGTGGCTTGAGGAGCAGGAAATACCGTTTGAGGTCAACGCCTTGTCGGCTCACCGCACCCCAGAGGCGGTGGAGAAGTTTGCGCGTGAGGCCAAAGGACGCGGCCTCAGGGTCATCATCGCCGGAGCGGGTATGGCGGCAGCACTGCCGGGCGTGATTGCTGCCTCGACGACGCTGCCTGTGATCGGCGTACCTATCAAGGGTATGCTTGACGGCCTCGACGCCATGTTGTCCATCATCCAGATGCCACCGGGCATCCCCGTGGCTACAGTAGGTGTGAACGGAGCGCAGAATGCGGCCGTGCTGGCTGCCGAGATGATGGCGCTGGCCGACGAGGAGATCGCACGCAAGGTGGAAAACTGGAAAGCTGGACTGGGCAAGAAGATCGAGAAGGCCAACGAGGAGCTTGCGCACATGGAGGGTTATCGCTTCAAGTGCTAAGACACAGGGCCTGGCTCCATACGTTCTACTTTTTCTTTATGTGTTCTACCTAAAATATAGCTTAGGGAAATGACAGATTTGTTCAACTACAAACGGCGCGCCGCAACCGTAGCCCATGTGGGACGGCTCAATATCGGTGGAGACAATCCTGTGCGCGTCCAATCGATGACCACCACCTCGACTCTCGACACCGAGGGAAGTGTGGCGCAATGCAAGCGCATCATCGACGCAGGAGGCGAACTGGTGCGCCTGACCACACAGGGGCGACGAGAGGCCGAGAACTTGGCCAACATCAGCCGCCAGTTGCGCGCAGAGGGCTACACGCAGCCGCTTTGTGCCGACATCCACTTCAACGCCAACGTGGCCGACGTGGCCGCATGCCATACAGAGAAGGTGCGCATCAACCCAGGCAACTACGTTGATCCGGCCCGTACCTTCAAGCACCTGGAATATACGGACGAGCAATATGCGCAAGAACTGGAAAAGATCGAGGAACGACTGACGACGTTTATCGACCTCTGCAAGGAGCACCATACGGCGGTACGCATTGGCGTGAACCACGGAAGCCTCTCCGATCGCATCATGTCGCGCTACGGAGACACGCCGGAAGGTATCGTGGAGAGCTGCATGGAGTTTCTCCGCATCTTCCGCAAGCACAACTTCGACGACGTGGTCATCTCCATCAAGGCGTCCAACACGGTTGTCATGGTGCGGTCAGTGCGCCTTCTGGTGGCGGAGATGGATCGCGAGGACATGCACTACCCGCTCCATCTCGGTGTAACCGAGGCGGGTGAGGGCGAGGACGGACGCATCAAGAGTGCCGTGGGAATCGGCGCACTCCTTGCCGACGGTATCGGCGACACCATCCGCGTATCGCTGAGCGAGGAACCGGAGGCGGAGATTCCCGTCGCCAAGCACCTCGTGCGCTACATCCGGCGCAAGCAGGGACACCTCCTCGTGCCAGGCGTACAGGCCAAGAACTTCGACTACCTGCGGCCGGAGCGTCGCAAGACGCAGGCTGTGGGACCTATCGGCGGCACACAACCGCCCGTGGTCATCGTGTCGGAGATGCAAGGCGCGAAAGAGGGAGTTACGCAGGGTCAGGCGCTGCGCCCCGACTACATCTATGTGGGACAGCAGATGCCTGATCAACCCGTAGAGGGACAGCGCTACATCGTCGATTTCAACGCTTTCGGAAGGGAACTGCAGAAGCACATGGACGTGGCCGAGTATATGTTTCCTATCTTCCCCTACAATGCCATGCCTTATATCTCGGCGGTGCCCGACACGGCGCCCATCTTCCTGGTGTTGCCCTATGGTAGCTGTGCCGAGGAGTATAAGGCGTGTCTGAAGGCAAACCCCAACGTAGTGGTGGTCGTACCGAGCCAGCATCAGAACCGACTCGGAGAGCAGCGCGCACTCGTCCACGAACTGATGGCAGAGGGAATCAAGAATCCCGTGGTCTTCGCACAAGCCTACAAACACTCGCAGCAGGAGAAGGCAGACCTGCAACTGGAGGCAGCTGCGGACATGGGCGCACTGATGATGGATGGACTGACGGATGGACTCTGGCTAATGAACGATGGCGACATTGCCACGCAAGATCTCACCGACACAGCTTATGCCATCCTGCAGGCAGGGCGACTGCGCATGGTCAAGACGGAGTATATCTCCTGTCCGGGCTGCGGACGCACGCTCTACGACCTTCGGACGACGATCGCACGGGTGAAGGAGGCTACCAAGGGCATGAAGGGCTTGAAGATTGGTATTATGGGATGTATCGTCAACGGGCCGGGCGAGATGGCAGACGCCGACTATGGCTATGTTGGGGCTGGCGTGGGACGCATCGCCCTCTATCGTGGCAAGGTATGCGTGGAGCGTGGTATTCCAGAAGCCGAGGCCGTGGAGCACCTTCTCCAACTTATTAAGGGCGACCAAGAGCGGGAACAGAAGAAATAACTTCTAAACGCACGCTTTTCGAAATAGAAACGGATTCATCCGATAACACTGTGGCACCCTGTCCACATGCGTTATCGGATGAATTTGTATTAGGGAATTGGAGCTATTCCAAGCTGATGTGTTGTGCGCACACCTCGTCGGAAAGGAATATGCGGGCATGGTCTTGAAACTTGTCTGCACGCTCGGTGGTGAAATAGCGAACGGTGCCCTGCTTGGTGCAGCGTGTCTCCATTTCGGGATGGCGGTGGAGGTAGTCGCGCAAGCTGCTGGCTATATACGATCCTTGTGCCACCACACTGACTCCCTCGGGGACGTAACGACGGATGGTGGGCAGAAGAATGGGGTAATGGGTACAGCCGAGGATGAGCGTATCAATGGCTGGGTCAGTATGGAGGATAAGATCGATACGCTTCTTGACAAAATAGTCGGCACCAGGGGTGCCCGCCTCGTTATTTTCAATGATAGGTACCCAGAGCGGACAGGCCACACCTGTAACGGTGATGTCGGGCGATAGTTTCTTGATCTCAAGGGCGTAGCTATGGCTACGGATCGTGCCCTCGGTGGCAAGGATGCCGACATGACGGGAACGGGTAAGGTTGCCCACGATCTCGGCCGTGGGACGGATCACACCCAGCACGCGACGTGCCGGGTCGATCAGGGGAAGGTCGGTCTGCTGGATGGTGCGCAACGCTTTGGCAGAAGCGGTGTTGCAGCCCAGGATGACCAGGTGGCAACCCATCTCAAACAGTTTGACGACGGCCTGGCGTGTGAACTGATAGACCACGTCGAAGGATCGAGAACCATAGGGTGCGCGTGCATTGTCGCCCAAATAGACATAGTCGTACTGGGGCAACAGTTGGCGGATGCCCTGAAGAATGGTCAGTCCGCCATAGCCGGAATCGAAGATACCGATAGGTCCGGGAGTTTGTGGGAGAGTCATAGTGATGGGATTTTTATCTTGAAATATCGTGAGGAAACACGGACAACGGCGAAACCATGAAAGGAAACATAGGAAACCATGAGTCCGTGTGTGGAAAGACAAGCGAGAGGGTAAAGGCGTGGGACGCTTCTATTTCTTCCCGCTCAACTCCTGCTTGAGTAGGAGCGTGATCTCGTCTCCTTGTGCGCTATCGGCATAGGGGAGGTTGTCGCCGTCACTATTAAGGACAAAGGCGTAGCCGCGCTGGCGGGCAATCTCTGCCACGGCGGCCTGCAACTTGCGTTTAGCTGGAGCATAGGCCCGCTGGGTCTCGCGCGCCAGCAGTCGCTCGCCTTCGGCCTTGAAGGCAATATTCTGGCTCATCAGCTCCTGAAGTTCGGCCTGGCGCTTGCGGCGGATAGAGGTGGCTAAGTTGCGCTGCTGGTCGAGAAACTCCTCGTACTTCAACGAGAAGTCGTCGGCGGAACGCTTTGCCTCACGGGCGTACTCCGTCTTGAGAGAATCGACATAACGTCCCGCAGCCTGATATTCGGGCATGGAACGCAGCACTTCCTCCTGGCTGAACCAGGCAAACCGTAGGGTGGGCGTAGATTCGGGCGCAGTCTCTTCAGCGACTGAGAGCGAGAGGGGCGCAGTAGCCTCTTGCGCAGTGGCAAGGATTGGAAGACTCGCGAACAGAAGGCTGTAAAGGGTCTTTTTCATCTTCATTTCTTGGTTGATAAGCGATTGTGAGTAAAAGCGGTCAAGGGCAGACAGACCCGATGTCTATCTGCCCTTGACTGCATAACGGGTCGATGCGGCGTCGGCTTACTTCATCTTGGCAAGCTCTGCCTTCACCTCGACGGTGATATCCTTGCTGATCGTGTCGTTGATGTAGAGAGGCTGACCGCCGTCCTTCTCCATGATATAGACGTAACCACCGGCCTTGGCAACAGATGCTATAGCCGTGCGAACCTTGTCGAGCAACGGTCCGAGCTTGCGCTGCTGCTCGTCGTTGAAGGCCTTCTGGTTGTCCTGGGCGGTCTGCTGAATCTTCTGATACATGTCGTTCAACTCACGCTCAGTCTCTTCCTGCTTGGCGGTAGGCATGGTAGCCTTGGCCTTGTCGTAGGCCTCGGCCTTGGCCTGAAGCTCTTTCTGCATGTCCTCCAACTGCTTCTGATACTCGTTGCCCTTGGCCTGCAGCTCGTTCTGAACTGCTACCGCCTCGGGAAGGGACATCAGGAGGGCCTGGGAGTCAATGTGGCCAAACTTCTGTGCAAACATCGTCATCGGTGCGCAAAGCATCAATGCAATCAGTAACTTCTTCATTTTTCTTTTAGCTTAATGATATTATTATTATTGTTTCTTCGTAGATCAATCCTGGCCATAGCCAAGTTTCTGGAGCACCTCATTGCTAATGTCGATCTTCGGCGAGCCATAGATGATGCCCGCGCTATCGCTGGAGCGGTCTATGACAAGGGAGTAGCCGCGCTGGTCAGCAATATCCTTCACGGCGGTGTAGATCTCCTCCTGGATCGGCGTCATCAGGGAGGTGCGCTTCTTAAACAACTCACCCTCCGGTCCGAAGTACTTGCGCTTCAAATCGGAAGCCTGCTTCTCCTTGGCCATGATGTCCTCCTGGCGCTTCTTCTTCTGCTCCTCGGAGAGGAAGACTACCTCGTTCTGGTAGTTCTTGTACATCGTGCCAGCCTCGGTAGTGAGGGCTTCGACCTCAGCCTGCCATTTCTTGCTCACCTGGTTGAGCTGCTCGTTGGCGCGCTCATAGGCGGGCACGTTCTTGAGGACATATTCCATATCGATGAGGGCAAACTTCTGTGCCATCGCCGCCTTCGGAAGGAGGGCGAAGAGAGCGAGCAGGAGTAGTGTCCAGGCTTTTGCGCCCATTATCTTGCCAACTGTCTGTTTCATATTCTTTATTGTTTTTGTCTATTCGATATTCTTTTTCGTTGCTATTCTCGCGTGAGCAGTGGATTCTGTCAGACCCTATCCCTTCAGGAATTGCCTCAGGCTCCTCCCCCCATGAAAATCATGGTTCCAGGGGAAGAGGCCCGTGCGCAGACGGACTTAGAACTCCTGACCAAGGATGAAGTGGAACTGACTGCCACCCTTGCTGTAAGATCCGTTGTTATAGACCTTGTCGAAACCATAGGCCCAATCGAGACCCATCAAACCTACCATCGGGAGGAAGATGCGCACACCGATACCTGCCGAACGCTTCATATCAAACGGGTTGAAGTCCTTGGTCTGTGCCCAGGCGTTACCCGCCTCGATGAATCCGAGTCCGTAGATCGTGGTATTGCCCAAGAGGAATGGATAACGGAGCTCCAAAGAGAAGCGGTCGTAAGCATAGGCGTTATAGCCAGAGAAATTGACTTGTGCCTGGGCGTTGTTGGAGATGGATCCATTCTCGTAACCACGGAGACCGATTGTCTCCTCGGCATAGCCCGTGGAATAGCCACTCATACCATCACCACCGACGTAGAAGGTCTCAAAGGGCGACTGCTTAAAGCGGTTGTAGGAACCGAGCAGTCCCAGTTCGACACGCGTCATGAGCACGAGGCTCTTCGTGGAATTGGTCAGTGCGGTGAAGGTGCGGGCCTTGAACTTCCACTTGTAGTACTCCACCCATTTGTACTTCTCCTGCTGCTCCTGCTGGTAGGTAGCCGACTGGGCGTTGGTAGCCAAGTGCTCGTAGTCCTTGCCATCCCACTTAGACCAGGGCGGCGTCATTGTCAGCGAGACCATAAACTCGGATCCGCGGCGCGGGTAGAGCTGGTTGTCGGTAGAGGTACGGTTGAGCGTGACGCTGAGATTGAGGTTGTTAGCCGTACCGTTGGACATAATGAAGTTGCGCCAGTTGCGCAGGTCATAGCGCTGATAGGCGAGCTGGAGCGAGAGCGTGAAGTAATCGTCAGGCCATCTGAGACGCTTACCCCAACCGACATTCACACCATAGAGTTTGATGTATTTGTCGGGATCGTAGTAGTTCTCGTAATTGTTGTAATTGTAGTTGCCATAGCCATACATGTAGTTGTAATAGTTGTACATGCTGGAACTATTATAGTAGTTGCTCGACACGTCGGTCTGCTTGCTGAAGAAAGCACCCACGCTAAACTGGATGGGGCGGCGTCCGCCAAACCAGTTGGTGGAATACTGTGCTGAATAGCTCTGGTAGTAGGACGCGTTGCTCTGTGCAGAGAGCTGCAAGACCTCGCCGTCGCCAATCGGCATCAATCCCTTGTGCTCCTTGTTCTTATGGAAGAGATTGGCCATGGAGAAGTTGTTGAGCTTCAGTCCTACACGTCCGATAACGCCCGTCTGTCCCCATCCGAACGACAACTCAATCTGGTCGTTGGACTTCTGCTTCAGATTCCAGTCGATATCCACCGTTCCGTTCTCGTAGTTAGGATGCGGGACAGGATTGACTGACTCGGGGTCGAAGTGGCCCATGGAGGCAATCTCTCGCGCGGAACGCTGCAAGGCTTCTCGGGAGAAGAGATCGCCAGGCTTGGTGCGCAGCTCACGGCGGATGACATTCTCATAGAGTCGATCGTTGCCATTGATGCGGACACGGCTGATACGCGCCTGCTGACCCTCGAAGATACGCATCTCCAGGTCGATGCTATCGCCTACGACGTTGACCTCGGCGGGTTCGAGGTTGTAGAAGATATAACCATTGTTCCAATAGGCATTACCCACCGCGTCGTCGTCCTCCGTCAGTCGTTTGCTGAGGTACTTCTGGTTATAGACATCGCCCTTGTGCATACCAAGCAGGGCTGAAAGGTAGTCAGTGGAATAGACCGTATTGCCCACCCACGTGATGTTGCGGACATAATACTTGATACCCTCATCTACCTCCACATAGACATTGACGTGCTTCTCGTCGGCATTCCACACACTGTCGCGCAGGATGCGGGCGTCGCGATAGCCCAGTTCGTTGTATTTGGCTATAAGATTCTTCTTGTCCTCTGCCCAGCGCTCGGGCGTAAACTTCTTCGCTTTGAGGAAGTTGCCCAGCTTTCCTGCCTCGTGGATCTTGGCAAAGGCTCCCTTGCGGAAAAGGCCACCCTTGATCTTGCTGGCAGGCAACTGCTGGTTGCCATGGATATAGATGGTGCGGACCTTCAGTTTCTCGTGTTTGTCTATCTCAATGTCGAGGATAACGTGGTTCTTGTTGACCACATCCTCGCGCTGGCGGATGTTGATCTCAGCGTTCTTATAGCCCTTGTCGTCGAAATATTTCTTGGCGATGAGCTTCGCGCGGTCGATCATGTTGGGCGTAATCTGTCCACCCTTGAGCAGTCCGAGGGAGTTTTCGAGGTCGGTCTGCTCGCTCTTCTTCACACCACTATAATTGATGGTGGAGACACGGGGACGCGTCTTAAGGTAGATATGCAGATAGACGTCGTTGCCAACGATCGAGTCGGCTGCGATAGAGACGTCAGAGAAGAGTCCGTGCTTCCAATAGCGCTTCACAGCGTCCGTGACGGCATTGCCCGGAATCTCGATCTCCTGTCCGACCTGCAGACCGGAGATATTCGTGAGCACATAGTCCTCGTAGCCTTCCACACCTGACACCTGCAAGCCCGCCAGACGATAGTTGCCTGGCACGCCCGCATAACTGATCGGTGGGTTGACTATCTTCTCTTGTGCGCACACCTTTGCCGCCGTTCCCACCGAGAGAAAGCCGGCAAGCAGCAACACCTTATCTATCTTGTTCATCCTTGTTGATTTTCGTTCTCAATTTGTTTCTCGGTCTTTCCGAAACGACGCTGACGACTTTGGTAGCTGACGATGGCCTTGTGGAGGTCCTCCTCGTCGAAGTCGGGCCAGTAGGTATCGCAGAAGTACAACTCCGAATAGGCTATTTGCCAAAGCAGGAAATTGCTCACGCGCAGTTCCCCGCCCGTGCGGATCAGCAGGTCGGGATCGGGCATGAAACTTGTCTGCAAATGCTGGGCAATAACTTCCTCTGTGATATCCTCCGATCCAATACGGCGGGAGACGAGAGGGTTCCATTTCTCATCGACAATATCCTTGACCGCTTTCACGATCTCCCACCGCGCGGAATAGCTCAGGGCCACGACCATCGTCATAGCCGTATTATCCTTGGTATGTTCCTCCGTCTCGCGGAGCTTCTGCTGCACCTCGTCGGGCAGGCGACCCATATCGCCAATGACGCGGAAGCGCACGTTGTTCTTCATGAAGATCTCGTCCTCAAGCGACGAGAGGACCAGCCCCATCAGGGCAGCCACCTCCGTGGCTGGGCGATTCCAATTCTCCGTGGAGAAGGTATAGAGCGTCAGAAACTTGACTCCTAAGCGTGTGCACTCGGAAGTAATTTTCCTGACCGTCTCCACACCCATCTGATGGCCGTAAGAACGGGGTTTCCCGTGCTCATTGGCCCAACGGCCGTTGCCATCCATGATAATGGCAATATGTTCCGGAACGCGGTTCGGATCGAGCGTATTGATCGTTGTTATATTATTCATCCTCGTTGTGGCAAGTTCTGCACTTGGCCTTGAAACTATATGTGATGGTGAATTGGAGCGTGGAATAGCAATCAGTATTCTTGAAAGCTCCCGTGCTCGGGATGTCGTAGGGGTCTTTCTTGCCGTCGAGCTCGTCACTCAACGAAAAGTGCATGGCCCATTCCACTCCGATATTGACTCTCTTGCCTGCCTTGTATTTGATACCAATACCCAACGGCACATTAGCCGAGAAGACGCTGCTTTTGTCGGTCTGACCATCTAGGGAGACATAGGTTGCACCCAATCCCGCAAAGACGAACGGCGTGATTGGTTGTGCGCCACGATAGTCGCGTCCCGTCCCGTAGGGCCAAAAGTTATACTCGTAGGTGAAGCCCACGTCGATGAGTGTGTTGTTGAACTCATAGGGGGGCTTCCCTGCAAGGTTGGGATAGTAGTCCTTCACGTCTGCCGACGAGCCCTTCATCTTGCCGTAGCTGACGTTGGCCCTCACCCCCATGTAAGGCGAGAGGTTGTAGCGCCAAAGCAGGGAGGCCATGGGCTGGAGGTCCTTGGTGATCGTACTGTTGAAGTCGCCAAGATAGCCCATCATGCCGCCACCAGCACCCACCTCCATGAGATAGGTATCCTCCTCTTGCGCCCGCAATGAAACGGCGGGCAGCAGAAGAAGCAAGATATAGAGCAGCGTTTTCCTCATTCTTGTCTTGATGACTTAGTATATGATCGAACTGATCCCAGTACTTTTATTTTTCTAATATATAATAGGTAGCAACGGGCAAAGTCTTGTCGGCCGACTACTTCTTCCAGGCAAGACGATCGAGTCTGCCGCGCCACAACTGTCCGTCACTGTTGAGCAACCAGATATAGTTGTCGGCATCCGCCACGCCAGTGAAGGCTGCTGCCGAAGTCTGAAACGCGGACGGAATAGCCTGTGTCTCCGTTGGCTTCCAGGTAATACCACCATCCTTACTATAAAGGAGCTGGGAGAAGCGTCCCTCTGCATCAGTACCAAAGGCCAATGCACCGTCGTTATAGGCCGTGACTGTCAGACCGTTGTAGGCCTGGAGGGCATAGCGGTTGTCGTCCGCCACATCGACATAGGTCCACGGATAGACGATATGGGTGTCGTTGTAGTCCGTGATCTTCGTCCAGGAGGCTGCATACTTTCTTCCCGTGAGTTTACCAACGATCAAAATGCGGTCCACCTCGTCGTTGGTACGGACGGGCTGACAGGTATAGCCTGCTATCTCAGTGGGCATCAACTGCTTGTCATCGCCGATTGTCGTCTCTGTCCAAGAGGATCCCTCGTCGCGAGAGCAAACGATATGGCCCGTGGTGGTCAGCGCAAAGAGTTCCTTACGACTGGCAGCAACAAGGCGCACGAGGCCATTATTGCCGTGACTCTTTTGTTCATAGTGGATGCCGTCCGGGGTAGAGAGCACGATACCGTTGTTGACAAAATACATCTTGCGCCCCATCGTCACCACGCCTTGGTAGGCGTCAGCAGCAATAGGCATATTGATATCGGGAGTAAGCATCCGCAGGTTGCCGTCCTTGCGGCTTCCTCCCAGCACAAGACCACTACCTTCGGCACGTCCGAAGACATAGAGACTATCGCCCAAGACGACAGCCTTCATGGCGGTCATGGAAGAGAGCATGGGCTGGTCGGCCATGCGATTCCAATGGAAGTCGTCGCCACTCTGCTGGTGGACGTTGACCTTGACGTCATACTTTCTCCATCCCGTTCCGTCAAGCGACAAGCAGCGGAAGACGCGGGGCTGGCGCAGGTCGAGCGAGTCGGTGGCATCGTAGCGGACCAGACTGTCCTTGTTGATTCCCAACGTGTCGGAGGGAAGACGCTTGATATAGATGAGAGCCGAGTTGCGTGTGGTAGCCGTGACCACCACACGGCTCACGTCGGTACGGAAGGGCAATGAGTCGGGGTTGTAAATCTGTCCTTTCACATGGTCGATGACAAAAGGAAAGCTGCTACCGACAATGTGGACAAAGTAGGTAGAGTCGCTACCGTCCTTCGCCACCGTGTCGCGATATTGCTTCATCGTACCGAGAGAGAAGGAGACGATGCCCGCATCGTTGTAATAAGTATAGGAGTTGTCGACATCGTCATCATCGTTGCCGAGGCAGGAGCTGAGCATTGCAACAGCAGAAAGGACGACCATGAGCGGCCAAATCTTGCGTATCATCATTTTTGATCTATTGTACTTTTTATGCGTTGCCGCTGCTGCCTAAAGCTGACGGTAGTGCAGCAAAACGGCTCGCCTACCCTTTCGGACGGCGTTTTGCTTGCAAATTTAAGCAGAATAATCGAAATAAGCGCATTTTCAAAGTGTTAATTATGTAAAATAGGGAAGCAAGCGCCCTTTTTTAAGGTTGTTTAGTAGGATACGATTTGAGCGCCCACTTTTCTTGCCACCGAAAGCAGGTCAAGACGAGTAACAAAAAAGTCCAAAATCAGCCGCCGATCCAAGGGCAACAGTCACTACTGTCTGCCTGCTCTGCGATTGATTTTGGACCCTCACCCAAGGCCCTTGCCTCAAGTGGTTGTTATCAGACTTTCGTCCGTATTCTGCAGCCTACTTGATCACGAACTTGTGGAAAGAAGGAGCTGTGCCCACACCCTGTACACGAGCGATATACATGCCAGCGGGAAGGGTGGAAAGGTCGGCCTTGCCACGGGCGCTGGTATTGAGGGCGAGCTTGCCATCCTGACCATAGATGCTGACGACACAGGTGACGTCGCCGCCGAAGTGGATCTCCTTGGCATTGGCATCAACATAAGCCTTGGTAGAAGCCACCTGTTCTACCTTGTTGGGATCGTTGGCCTCATAGTGGTAGATCAGCGTGTAGGCATAGATGGCCTCATCGACATCGTCATCGTCGGCATCAGCATAGATATCCTCCTCCTCAAGCTGGCTGTTCAAACCGAAGGTGCGGCCGATATTGTACTCGTGGGATGCGGGATAATAGATATCCGAAGCATCGACGGAAGTATCGTAGCGATAGACGTTTTTGGCGACGATGCGCGAACTGACGACGATGCGGTCCTCGGTGACGTTGCCCAAGTCGTCATAGTCAAACTCTTCGGTATTGGCCAACTCATACTGACCCTCGTTGACACTATAGCGCTTGATATTGGTGATCTGTCCCTTGGCATTGTACTCATAGACGTTCTTGTTGGCCTCGGTAAATACGGACGGGTCAAAGAAGTCGGAGTAGCTCTCGACAGTAGTGATATGCTGGCCAAGCTCATTATAAGTATAGGTGATGATCGCGAACGGATTCTCGTAGTCGTTGGCCCAATACTGTGCCTGGCGTGTCATCCGGTTCTGTGCGTCGTAGGTGTAAACGATATGGGCACTCTGGCTGAGCTCGTCGCTTCCAAAGGAGTTGTAGTTGTCGCGCCACTCTACATTGCCATTCTTATCATAGCCGTAGGTGCACTTCGCCATGAGTTTATAACCCTCATCGTAGTCGCGATTCTGGAAAGCATAATCTACTTCGATCTGACTCTTGTCGTTAAAGACCAGGCTATCGTAGTAGATACTGCCGTTGTAGTCGTGACGCTCCACACGGTTGAAACGGCCTTGATCGTCATATCCGAAGAGGGTAAATTCAAACTCATCGTTGCTGTAGATGGAGGCAAGACGAGTAGACTGAGCCGATGCGGCAGAAGAAATAAGTGCAGCTGCACCTAAAAGGAGTAATGCTTTCTTCATAACTTAAACCGATAATTTGTTTTTATTTGTCTTTAATATATTTCATGTGCGAAGATAGCACTATTTTCCTAAACGACCAAGCGTTTGGGTGAAAAATTGGATTTTTAGCGTGTTTTTCCCTGGATTATACGCCTACGAGCTTCTTTTTCCGCCATTTTTCTCTTTGTAGAGGGCTCGATCAAAAATGGATAGAGCACAACTTAGTACGAATAAGCAAGGGCGGGCTGCAACCGATTTTCCGCTTACAACCCGCCCCTTGCAGATATCCTTGGTCTATTCGCCTACAGAGACCAGATAGTAGTTTTTCTTGCCACGCTGCACGAGCAGATACTTACCGTCAATGAGATCCTCGGCAGTGACAGGACGGTCGAAGGCCGTAAGCTTCTCCTTGTTCAGGCTCACGCCGTTGCCCTTGACGAGTTTGCGCATTTCGCTCTTGCTGGGGAAGATCTGCCATCCCTCCTGACAGAAGATATCAACAGCAGGTTGTCCGAGCTGGTCGCGGGAGATCGTATAGTGGGGCACATCCTTGAAGACATCGTTGAGCGTAGCCTCATCGAGCTGCTCCAGCGTCTCGCGGGTAGCCTTGCCGAAGAGGATGTTGCTGGCAGCGATAGCCATGTCGAGGTCCTCGCGCGAGTGGACCATTACCGTCACCTCCTCGGCGAGACGACGCTGCAGGGCGCGGCGGCCCGGATCCTGTCTGTGCTCGGCGATGAGCCCCTCGATGGTTTCATGGTCGAGGTCGGTGAAGATGCGGATGTAGCGCTCAGCCTCATCGTCAGCCACGTTGAGCCAGAACTGGTAGAAGGCATAGGGCGTGGTGCGCTTGGCGTCGAGCCAAACGTTGCCACTCTCCGTCTTGCCAAACTTCTTGCCATCGGCCTTCGTGATGAGCGGGCAGGTGATACAGAAGGTTTCTACGTCGTTGCCCAGGGTGCGATGGATCAACTCTGTACCCGTCGTCATATTGCCCCACTGATCGTTGCCACCCAACTGCAACCGGACGCCATGCTCGCGGTAGAGATGGAGAAAGTCGTAACCCTGGAGGAGCTGGTAGGTAAACTCAGTAAAGGAAAGTCCGTCGCGCGCCGTACCGTTGAGACGCTGCTGCACGCTCTCCTTTGCCATCATATAGTTGACGGTGATGTGCTTACCCACCTCGCGGGCGAAGTCGAGGAAGGAGAAGTCCTTCATCCAGTCGTAGTTGTTGACCATCTCGGCCTTGTTGGGCGCTGTGCCGTCGAAGTCAAGAAACTTGGATGCCTGCTTCTTGATGGCCTCCTGGTTGTGGTAGAGCGTCTCGGTGTCAAGGAGATTGCGCTCCGCACTTTTGCCCGACGGATCGCCAATCATACCCGTAGCGCCTCCGACGAGAAGATAAGGCTTGTGTCCACAACGCTGCAGATGGCGCAGCATCATGATGCCGCAGAGGTGTCCGATATGGAGGGAGTCTGCGGTAGGATCTGTGCCGAGATAGGCCGACACGGTATGTTCCAGAAGATATTCCTCTGTGCCTGGCATGATTTGTGCAAGCATACCACGCCATTTCAGCTCTTCAACAAAATTCTTCATAGAAATTGTATGAGATGTATTTAAATGATTGTTCTATTTCTCCTTATTAATATATAGCGGCCATCATGGGCGCTACGCATCGTAGGGGGTCCAGCCTCTTGGCTCAAGGCACGGGGTCGTAGCCCGATCCACCCCAAGGGTGACATCTAAGTAGTCGGCGAATGGCCAAATAGAGACCTTTGAAAGGTCCGTGCTTCGCTATGGCTTGGCGAGCATACTCCGAGCACGTCGGCGTGAAGCGGCAAGAGGGAGGCGTGAAGGGCGAGATACATTGCTGATAGAAGCGAATGGGCAGGATGAGCAACCAGCTAAGGATGCGCGAAAGTGCCCGCGCAGCTTCCGATAGTTTCATCATCACGCTATGTGCTCAGTCCGTCAGGTTTTGGCACTACCCAGCCGCTCCGCCAAGCGGGCAAGGAGATTGCCCATGCGATGGTGGACGGTCGCGGTATCAACCAAATCATCGCTCAGCCAAATGAAGGCCAGGTCCAGATGGTTTCCCTCGGGCAACGCGTCAGCAAGTATTTCCTTTTGCAGACGATACGCCTCGCGCAACTGGCGTTTCACGCGATTGCGCGCCACAGCATGCTTCAGATGGCGCTTCGGCACGCTCAGGAGCACCTGCACGGCCACAGGGTCATACTTCGGACGGTCATAGAGACGATAGACCACACGAATCGGAAAGGCCGACAACGCACGGCTGCCCCCTTTGCTGAAGAGACGGTCTATCTGCAACTTGCTGACGATATGCTCTTCCTTGCCGAATGTGTGCTTACCCGCAGTCATCTTCGTGGGCGTTATATACTTTGGTCTATTCGCTTCTCTGAATTATTCCTGTACTCTGTTCTCTCGCTTCAGATAGTTTTCCACCGCTGCCGTCATAGACGGGAACTCCTTGGTGGGTGCCTCCAAATCAAGACGCAGTCCCGAGTCGCGGATCACCTTGGCCGTAGCAGGACCGAAGGCTGCGATACGAACGTCGCCCTGCTCAAACTGGGGCATACTGTTGGTAAACGACTGCACGCCCGTGGGAGAGAAGAAGACCACCATGTCGTAGTCGAAGTTTTTCACCTCTTCCTCCGTCAGTTCGTTGTTCACCGTCCGGTACATCACACACTCGCGGTGCTTGAGGCCCTTCTCGTCCAGCAGCATAGTGAGACTGTCGTTGTGGACCGAACTCTGCGGCACGAGATAATTCTCCACCTTGTGCTTCACCATGGTCGGGATGAGGTCCGCGATCTTGCCCGTCTTGCCAAAGAAGACCTTGCGCTTGCGGTACTGGACGTATTTTTGAATATAAAGAGCGATGGTTTCGATGACACAGAAGTACTTCATGTCCTCGGGAATGGTGATGCGCATCTCCTTGGCCAGCTTGAAGTAGTTATCGACAGCGTGGCGTGAAGTGAACACTACAGCCGAGTAGTCGAGGATGTTGATCTTCTGCTGGCGAAACTCCTTGGCCGTGATTCCTTCCACTTTGAAGAACGGTCTGAACACCATTTCTACACCTTGTGCTTTCTCTATGTCAAAATAAGGAGATTTGGCACTGGGCTGTGGTTGGGATATCAAAATCTTTTTAATCATCGTTGTCTTAAAAATTTATATTCAAATAGCTTGCTATCATTTCCAAAATGCCCCACGAAGTCACGATCGGCATCAGTTCGAGCGCACAAAAGTACAAAATAATTTGCAGATGGACGTTCGATTGACTGAAAAAGATGGTGAAGCTTTTGTAAAAGGTCAGAATCTTCACCAAAACGATGATGGAAGCGGTGTAGATAAAGGCAGAAGGGAGCGAAAGGTCGAAATAGACGACGAGAAGGACGAGTGGGAAAAGCAGCACGCCCTCCGTGGCACTAAGCAGTCGCCAGGATCGGTTCCATTGTTCATTATTTTGACGATGGAAAAACACCCAATTGACAAACTTATAGATGCCATACTTCGCTCCGAAATAGAGCGTGAAGAAGCCCGCAAAAAGTGCGATAAGGGCCAGTTGCGAGTCGATGACGAAGTCGGTATGGAGATAGAACGCCTGATAGACATAGTAGATAATGCCCAAGAGCATGGCGGTCTGGAGGATGAAGAACCACTGGAAGCGACGCTCCAGGGCTGTCTCGGTCATCTCGGCCACGCTGCGCGGCACGAAGAAGAAATTCTTCAGCTGTTGCAAGAAGAGATTCTTGGAAAAGGAGAAGGAAAACATAGCCAACAAGAAGCAGCCCAGCAGCAGCGAGGTGATGGTATTGTCGTTGCGCAGGAGATAGGGAGCTGGATCACCTGCCACGCCCACCCGTGGCAGTCCGAGCTCGGGGTGGAAATACTTCCCGCCATGGAAGTAGGTCGTATCCATGAAGTGCGTCTTCTCGAAGGGCTTTACCTTCAGCACCCGGATACCGAAAGTCGTCATCGTGTCCGTGCGCGTGTTGTACGCTATGTCGCCGACCTTGAAATGGGCCTGGATGGCCGAGTCCTTCTGGTCCTCGGTCGCGTCAGGACGCAACTCCTGCAACACACGGTAGGGAGTCATCCCTGCCGTGTTGCGCGTCTCCCCGTCTATTGTCGTGAAATTGGACCCCGGATTGGGCGTCGCGTTTTCATTGACGGGTTGCGTCGTCAGCGTATCCTTCAGCAGAACAGGCATTTGCTTAGAGTCCGAATGCTTCTTTCAGTTTCTCCACCAGGTCCAGTTTCTCCCAGGTGAACAGTTCCACGTCGATGGTCTTCGTCTCGTGGTAGCGACTCGTAAAGGTCTTCTTCACCACCTCGTTCTTGCGACCCATGTGACCATAGGCTGCCGTCTCAAGATACATCGGCTGGCGCAACTTGAGCTGGCGCTCAATGGCCTTAGGCTTCAGATCGAAAAGACCCTTTATCTTTGCGGCAATCTCGCCGTCGCTCATCGCCACATGCTTGCGTCCATAGGTATTGACATAGACGCTCACGGGCTCCGCCTTGCCGATGGCATAGGCCAACTGCACGAGAGCCTCGTCGGCCACACCCGCTGCCACCATGTTTTTGGCAATGTAGCGCGCCATATAGGCGGCCGATCGGTCCACCTTGGAAGAATCCTTGCCCGAGAAGGCGCCGCCACCATGGGCACCACGTCCTCCGTAGGTATCGACTATGATCTTGCGGCCCGTCAGGCCCGTGTCGCCGTGAGGACCACCAATGACAAACTTGCCCGTGGGGTTGACCAAATATTGTATATCGTCGTTGAAGAGTGCGAGGACGGACTCCGACTCGATCTGCGCCTTGACCCGCGGCATGAGTATTTCCTCCACATCCTTCTGAATCTGAGCAAGCATTGCCTCGTCGTCGTCCATGAAGGGGTCGTGCTGGGTCGATACGACGATGGTGACGATGCGCTGTGGCACACCCTCGTCGCTATATTCCACCGTCACCTGGCTCTTGGAGTCTGGGCGGAGATAGGTCATCTGCTTACCCTCCTTGCGGATGTCGGCCAGCGTCCGCATGATAAGATGAGCGAGATCGAGTGTGACGGGCATATAGTTGGCTGTCTCATTGCAGGCGTAGCCGAACATCATTCCCTGGTCGCCAGCACCCTGCACCTCCTCGTCCTCGCGGCTGACGCCTCGGTCGATGTCCTCGCTCTGCTCATGAATGGCAGTCAGGATGCCACAAGACTTCGAGTCAAACTGATACTCAGCCTTGTTGTAGCCGATGCGGTCGATGGTCTTGCGGGCCACGGTCTGCAAATCGACATACTCCGTGGAGCGTACCTCGCCCATGATCACCACCTGCCCCGTCGTGTTGAAAGTCTCGATGGCGCAATGTGCCTTGTCGTCATAGGCCAAAAACTGGTCGAGCAAAGCGTCGCTAATCTGGTCCGCTACTTTATCGGGATGTCCTTCAGAGACAGACTCTGATGAAAAAAGATATGCCATTCTGTTTTCCTTGTTGAAGTTCTTATTACCTTATAAATTGAGTCAATCACTCGATTGGGGTGCAAAGTTACGCAATTTTGCTTGTATAGCCATGCGTTCCAACTCATTATTATATTTTATTATGCTGCGCGCCGCTCTCCAGGGGCTATTTCCCATTGAGTATTCGCTTGATGTCGTTGAGCTTGTTGAGTGCGTCCATCGGCGTGAGGTGGTCGATGTCGAGATGTAGTATCTCGTCGCGGATCTGCGAGAGCACGGGGTCGTCGAGCTGGAAGAGCGACATCTGCATTCCGTCGGTCGTTGCCACATTCTCCACATTCGGTTTTCCCGCCGACCCTACCTGGGCGTTGTCCGCCTCCAGCTGCTTCAGAATCGTCGAAGCCCTGCGGACGATGGAGGGCGGCATACCCGCTATCTCGGCCACATGGATACCAAAGGAGTGTTCGCTGCCTCCGCGCTCCAGTTTGCGCAGGAAGATCACCTTGCCATCCATCTCCTTGACGCTCACGTTGTAGTTTTTGATGCGGTCGAAGCGTTTCTCCATCTCGTTGAGCTCATGGTAGTGGGTGGCAAAGAGCGTGCGAGCCTGGGCGCGCTTGTGCTCGTGGAGATATTCCACGATGGCCCAGGCAATGGAGATGCCGTCGTAGGTGGACGTGCCACGCCCCAGTTCGTCGAAGAGCACGAGCGAGCGTGGCGTGACGTTGTTGAGAATATTGGCAGCCTCGGTCATCTCCACCATAAACGTTGATTCGCCCGTGGAGAGGCTGTCGCTGGCGCCCACCCTCGTAAAGACCTTGTCCACCAGTCCTATGCGGGCGCGCTCGGCAGGCACGAAACAACCCATCTGGGCCATGATTGCTATGAGGGCCGTCTGGCGCAGCAAGGCCGACTTACCCGACATATTAGGACCCGTGATCATCACGACCTGCTGGCGCTCCGTGTCCAGATAGACATCGTTGGGGACATATCGCTCCCCGACTGGAAGCTGCGTCTCGATGACAGCATGGCGACCCTGGCTGATGTCGAGCACGTCGCTCTCATCGACCACGGGGCGCACGTAGCCCTGCTCCTCCGCCACCTTGGCAAAGGAGAGCAGGCAGTCGAGATGGGCTATGACATTGGCATTGATCTGAATCTGCGGGATATATTCCCTCATGTCCTCCACCAACTGCATGAAGAGCGAAGTCTCGAGGGCGATGATCTTCTCGTCGGCGCCGAGGATTTTCTCCTCATACTCCTTCAGTTCCTCGGTGATGTAGCGCTCCGCCTGGGCGAGGGTCTGCTTGCGCACCCACTCCGCTGGCACCCTGTCCTTGAACGTGTTGCGCACCTCCAGGTAGTAGCCGAAGACGTTGTTGAAGCCTATCTTCAGCGAACTGATACCCGTCTTTTCCATCTCTCGCTGCTGTATCTGCAACAGATACTCCTTGCCATTGTCGCGGATGGATCGCAGGTCGTCGAGCTCAGAACTGAATCCCGCCGCTATCACGCCCCCCTTGTTGATCTGCAGGGGTGGGTCGGGCTGTATCTCCTGCTCTATCCTCTTTCGGAGTGTCTCGCAGAGGTTCAGTCGCTCACCCACGCGCCGCATTGCCTCGTTGTCCGACTCCAGGCAAGCCGCCTTCACGGGTACGGTGGCAGCCAGCGCGTGGCGCAACTGGTTGACCTCGCGGGGCGAGATACGGCCCACCGCCGCCTTGGAGATAATACGTTCCAAGTCGCCGATGCGATGAAACTCGTCGTCCACCGTCTCGCGGAAGTCCGTGTCGCGGTAGAAATACTCCACACCATCGAGCCGCTCGTTGATCTGCCTGACATCGCGCAGCGGGAAGACCGTCCATCGTCGGATCATGCGTCCGCCCATTGGCGTGACCGTATGATCGATGACGTCGAGCAGGCTCGTGCCCTCCTCCTGCATCGGCTGGAGGAGCTCCAGGGATCGGATGGTGAAGCGGTCGAGGCGCACGTAGCGGTCCTCCTCGATGCGGCGCAGCGAGGTGATATGAGAGATATGTGTGTGCTGGGTCAGTTCCAGATACTGCATGATAGCCCCTGCGGCAACGATGCCGTTGCGCAGGTGATCTACGCCAAATCCCTTGAGGTTCTTGGTTTTGAAATGCTTGAGGAGCTTCTGTCGCGCCGTCTGGTCGGTGAAGACCCAGTCGTCGAGCTCAAAGGTGACGAATTTGGTGCCAAACTGCTGTTCGAAGTCCTGCTTGCGCGTGCGGTCGTAGAGCACCTCCTTCGGCTGGAAGTTGCCCAGGAGTTTCTCCACATAGTCGTAGTTGCCCTCTCCGGTGAGAAACTCTCCCGTGGAGATGTCGAGCAGGCTCACGCCGCAAGCCCCCTTACCGAAATGGATGGCGGCAAGAAAGTTGTTCTCCTTGTAGTTGAGCACATTGTCTCCCATGGCCACGCCCGGCGTCACGAGTTCGGTAATGCCGCGCTTCACCATCTTGTCCATCTCCGAAAGACCCTTCTTGCCTTTGATGGCGGCCCGCTTTTTCTTCGGATCCTCCAGTTGGTCGCAGATGGCCACACGCTTTCCCGCGCGGATGAGTTTCGGTAGATAGGTGTCGAGGGCATGGTGGGGAAAACCCGCCATCTCCGCCCCAGTCGCCGCTCCGTTGTTGCGCCGCGTGAGCGTGATGCCCAGGATGCGCGCAGCCTCCACCGCGTCGTCGCAGTAGGTCTCATAGAAGTCGCCGCAGCGGAAGAGCAGCAGCGCCTCGGGATGCTTCTCCTTCATGGAGAAAAACTGCCGCATCATGGGGGTAAGTCCCTTGTCGTTTGTTGCCATAGTCAGCCTTTGCCTTGTTGAATTGTTGTCGCAGAGGGGGAAGGCCAAGCAGCCAGCGTGGCTTTCTTCCCCTTCTCGAAAGTTCAAGGATGCAAAAATACAAAAATAAGGCCGAATGGCAAAATGATACCCCTGTTTTTGTGCCTGGCGGGCGCAAAAAGTTCAAGGCGCGCCCGCCCAGCACACAGATTCTGCGCCCTTAACCGACGCAGCGCTTGAGCCAGCTCCAGCCCTCCCGCACCCACAGGACGAGGGAAGAGCCCAGGATGATGATGGCCCAGTCTGCCACCTTGAGGTCGCAGACGTTGAAGAAATGCTGTATTCCCGGCAGTTCCACCATTGCTATCTGTCCAATGAAGATGATGGCCACAATCAGCAGCAGTCCCTTGCAGCCCTTGAAATGGAGGGCGCTACGTCCCGTCTCGAAGGCCCTGGAGCAGAAGAGATAGAAGAAATGGGTCATCACGAAGATGGTGAAGAAGAGCGTCTCCTCGTAGAGGGTCAGTCCGTCGGGCGCTCCGAGGCGCACGTGGAGCAAGTCCATGAGACTCGTAATGCCAGCGTGCTCGAAGATATAGAGCAGCACGAAGAGCAAGACGAAGAAGCAGCCGCCCACACCCAGGATATTTTCATACATCGCGCGGGTGAGGATGAAGGCCTTGCGGTCTCGCGGCTTGTCCCGCATCACGCGCTCCGAGGGCGGCAGCGAAGCCAGGGCCATGGCGGCAAAGGTGTCCATGATGAGATTCACCCATAGCATCTGCGTGACCGTGAGCGGACTCTGCGTGCCCATAAAGGCGCCGCTGAGAACGATGAAACACGCCGCCACATTGACCGTAAGCTGGAAGAGCAGGAAGCGCTGGATGTTCTTGTAGAGCGAGCGTCCCCACATCACGGCCTTGCCGATGGAGGAGAACGAGTTGTCGATGATCGTGATGTCGCTTGCCTCCTTGGCCACGGCCGTTCCGTCGCCCATCGACAGTCCGACGTGGGCCGCCTTGAGAGCAGGTGCGTCGTTGGTTCCGTCGCCCGTCACGGCCACCACCTGGTCGAGTTTCTGCAGCGCCTCCACGAGCCGTTTCTTGTCCATGGGGCGCGCCCGGGCAATGATCTTCAGGTCCATCACGCGGCTGGCAAGCTCCTCGTCAGAAAGGGCGGCAAACTCTGGTCCGGTGATGATTTCCCTGTCTCCGTCCTGCGGAGTCCAGAGACCGATCTGGCGCCCTATCTCCTTGGCCGTTCCTGGCGTGTCGCCCGTGACGATTTTGATCAAAATGCCCGCCTTCATACATTCCTCTACTGCTGCCGGCACATCGGCCCTCACGGGGTCGCTGATCGCCACAATACCCTGGAAGGTAAGGCCTTTCGCCACCACCTTGCCCTCGGCAATGGCCTCCTCGCCGTCCTTGAGTGGCAACGAGGCAAAGCCCAGCGTACGCATGGCCTGACCCTGATAGCCAGCCAGCCAATCGTCGATGGTCACGCGCGCCACGTCCCCTGCCGTCTGGGCACAGAGCGAGAGCACGATCTCGGGCGCACCCTTGACGTAGAGCACGCGCTGCCCTCCGAGCCGAGGCGAGCGGACGACAGTAGCCATATATTTGCGCTCCGTAGAGAAGGGCAGTTCCTCATCAATGGAAGCAGCTTCGCGCAACTGGCGGTAGTCCACGCCCTGCTGGTCGAGCCACAGCAGGAGAGCTCCCTCCGTAGGATTGCCCAGCACCTGGGGCGACTTCGGGTCGGAGAAATCCAGCGAGGCCGTGGAGTTGACGGCAATTCCCTCGGCCACAGCATCATCCCGAAGGCATCCCGAAGGCATCCCGAAGAAACGGCTCTCAAAGACCTGCATTTTGTTCTGCGTCAGCGTGCCCGTCTTGTCGGTACAGATAACGGTCGTAGCTCCCATCGTCTCGCAAGCATGCATTTTTCTGACGAGGTTGTTGGTCTTGAGCATCCGCCGCATACTGTAGGCCAGACTCAGCGCCACGGCCATGGGAAGTCCCTCGGGCACGGAGACGACTATAAGCGTCACGGCTATCATCAACGTGTTGAGCGTATAAGTCACCAGGTCGTCCCATTGCTCCGCACCGCCAAGCGACAGATGGAAATAGTAGATCATGGCCAGCAGCAGGAGGAAGTAGCTGGTGGAAGCCACGGCCTTGAACGTCCAGCGCCAGCGCTTGAAACGGCAGATGACGAGGTAGAAGAACAGCGCCGTGGGCAGAGCCAGCGTCCAGACCACGGGCGCCCAGTCGAAGAAGACGATGAGCCGTCCCACGATGATGAGGGCTGCGAATACATAACTGACGTTGGTCACCAGCAGTCCGAGGCGGTCCAGCTGCTCGTTGAGCGGCGTGCGGACACTATTGTCTATCTGTGCGGCCTCGAAGACCTTGCCGTTCTCCGTGGCGTCGCCCACGGCCGTGACACGCATCCTGCCGTGACCCTCCATCACCTTCGTGCCACGCAAGACGCGGTTGGTGGCAAAGGTGGCATTGGGATCGAAGTCTTCGGGATGAATACTCTTGCGGCAGACGGGCTCTCCCGTGAGCGACGACTCATCGACCGAGAGGCTCACCGCCTCCAAGAGTTCGCCGTCTGCGGGAATCTCTGCTCCCGTCGGCAGCACCACCATATCGCCCACCACCACCTCGCGCTTGGGGATAGAGGTGACGTTGCCGTCGCGGATCACCTCCACGGGCTCGTCGTCGTGGACTTGGTTGAGAATGGAAAACTGCTTGTCGGCCTCGCGCTCGAAGTAGAAGGACACGGCCGTAGCCAGGAATATAGCTACAAAGATGCCCACCGGCTCGAAGAAGACCGTCGCGCCGTGGTGCAGACCATAAAACTCGTAGCAGGCAATGCCGATGGAGAGGACACCCGCGAAGAGCAGGATAATAATCAGCGGGTCCTTGAACTTCTCCAGGAAAAGCGACCAGACGGACGCTTTTTTCGGCGGAGTAAGGACATTTTCCCCGTATTTCTGACGACTGGCCACCACCTCCTCGGCACAGAGTCCCATGATGTGTTGTTGATCTTTCATCATTGATAATCTTATACTTACCGCCCCACTCCACTTTCTCTCTCCTTTCCCTTAGGCTAGGGCGAAGGGAGGGGCGTATTTTTTGAGGAATGCAAAGTTAGCGACAATACCAAAGAGCAACAAACGATTTATAATTATTTATTAGTAGCCAAACATATTTTTAGAAAAACGTAATCGTTTCGTAATAATCTGCCGCCAAAATGAGGCCGTTTCTCAAGAGACCCAAGGGCGCTTCTACTTACGACCGAAGCGAAGGATAAGCTACCACCAAGGGGAAACATAAGCAACCATCGAGAGGGGTTTTAAGTTACCCTTGACCAAGGCCTCAGCATGGATTTCGGAACAATCCGTTCCAATTTTAGGGAACGACAGGGGAATATCACGGAAAAATTCGCTTCAATGAGGAAAGTTTTTTGTAAATTTGCACGCAGATTGCCCCAAGCACCCCCCTCGGGCGGCAAACAGTACAAGCGATAACACAAAAACATAGCAATGGAATACGATTTCAGAGAGATCGAACAGAAATGGCAGCAGCACTGGCGGGACCATCAGACCTACCAGGTGACGGAGGACCCGACACGCAAGAAGTTCTACGTCCTCAACATGTTCCCCTATCCCTCGGGAGCAGGTTTGCACGTCGGCCACCCGCTGGGCTACATCGCCAGCGACATCTACGCGCGCTACAAGCGCCAGCAGGGCTTCAACGTCCTCAACCCCATGGGCTACGACGCCTACGGACTGCCCGCCGAGCAGTATGCTATCCAGACCGGACAGCACCCGGCGGTGACAACGGAGCAGAACATCAAGCGCTACCGCGAGCAGCTGGACAAGATAGGATTCTGCTTCGACTGGAGCCGCGAGGTGCGCACCTGCGACGCCGGCTACTACCATTGGACCCAATGGGCCTTTGAGCGAATGTTTGAGTCGTACTACGACAACCGCACGAAGCAGGCGCGCCCCATCCACGAGCTGGTGCGCCACTTCGAGGAGGAGGGCACGCTCGACATGGACGTGGCCCAGACGGAGCCGCTCGTCTTCTCGGCCCGCGACTGGCGGAGCATGAACGAGAAGGAGCAGCAGCAGACGCTCATGAACTACCGCATCGCCTACCTCGGCGAAACGATGGTCAACTGGTGTCAGGACCTGGGCACGGTGCTGGCCAACGACGAGGTGGTGGATGGCGTGAGCGTGCGCGGTGGCTACCCCGTCGTCCAGCGCAAGATGCGCCAGTGGTGTCTGCGCGTCTCGGCCTATGCGCAGCGGATGCTCGACGGACTGGACCTCGTGGACTGGAGCGACTCCATCAAGGAGACCCAGCGCAACTGGGTGGGACGCAGCGAGGGAGCAGAGATGCGCTTCGAGAGCATCACCCCCGAGGGCACGGAGGAGCGCCGCGGCCACTTCACCATCTTCACCACACGTGCCGATACGATTTTCGGCGTCACCTTCATGGTGCTGGCCCCGGAGTCGGAGCTGGTAGCCCAGCTGACTACCAGCGAGCAGCGCGAGGAGGTGGAGGCCTATCTCGCCTATGTCGCCAAGCGCACGGAGCGCGACCGCATGGCCGACCACAAGGTGACGGGTGTCTTCTCCGGATCCTATGGCGTCAACCCGTTCACGGGCGAGCGCATCCCCATTTGGATCTCTGAATATGTGCTCGCCGGCTACGGCACGGGAGCCATCATGGCCGTCCCGGCTCACGACTCACGCGACTACGCCTTCGCTCGCCACTTCCAGCTGCCCATCGTCCCGCTCATCGAGGGAGCCGACGTCAGCCAGGAGAGTTTCGACGCCAAGGAGGGCACGGTCATGAACTCGCCGCGCGAGGGTGTGAACTCCACACTCACGCTCAACGGACTGACCGTCCAGGAGGCCATCGCCAAGACCAAGGCGTTTATCGCCGAGCAGGGCATCGGCCAGGTCAAGGTCAACTACCGCCTGCGCGACGCCATTTTCTCTCGCCAGCGCTACTGGGGCGAGCCCTTCCCCGTCTATTACAAGGACGACATGCCCTATATGATTCCCGAAGACTGCCTGCCGCTGCAGCTGCCCGAGATCGACGCCTACAAGCCCACCGAGAGTGGCGAGCCCCCATTGGGACGCGCCGAGAAGTGGGCCTGGGACACGGAGAAGCGCTGCGTGGTCGAGAAGCGACTCATCGACCATAAGACCGTCTTCCCCATCGAACTCTGCACCATGCCGGGCTTCGCGGGCTCCAGCGCCTACTACCTCCGCTACATGGATCCGCACAACGACCAGTCACTCGTAGGCAAGGAGGCCGACGAGTATTGGCAGAACGTGGATCTCTACGTCGGCGGAACGGAGCACGCCACGGGCCACCTCATCTACTCCCGCTTCTGGAACAAATTCCTCTTCGACCTCGGCGTAAGCTGCAAGGAGGAGCCCTTCCAGCGACTGGTCAACCAGGGCATGATCCAGGGCCGCAGCAACTTCGTCTATCGCATCAATGCTGCCGACGCTGCCGACCACCCCGTCTTCGTCTCCAAGGGACTGAAGGACCAGTACGACACCACGCCGATCCACGTCGATGTGAACATCATCCACGCCGACGTCCTCGACCTTGACGCCTTCCGCGCTTGGCGTCCCGAACTGAAAAACGCCGAGTTTGTCCTCGAAGACGGCAAGTACGTCTGTGGCTGGGCCATTGAGAAGATGTCGAAGTCGATGTTCAACGTGGTCAACCCCGACGACATCGTAAGCCAGTATGGCGCTGACACGCTCCGCCTCTACGAGATGTTCCTCGGTCCGGTGGAGGCCAGCAAGCCCTGGGACACCAACGGTATCGACGGTTGCCACCGCTTCCTGAAGAAGTTCTGGAAACTCTTCCAGCAGAACCTCCTCGACGAGGATCCGACGAAGGACGAGCTCAAGAGCCTCCACAAGCTCATCAAGAAGGTGAGCACAGACATCGAGGTCTTCTCCTACAACACGAGCGTGAGCGCATTCATGGTCTGCACCAACGAGCTGACGCAGCAGAAGTGTCGCAACCTCCGCATCCTCCGCACTCTGGTGAAGGTCCTCGCACCCTTCGCTCCCCACATTGCCGAGGAACTCTGGGAGCAGACAGGCGGCAAGGGAAGCGTCTGCGACACCGAGTGGCCGACCTGGAACGAAGACTACCTCGTCGAGGACGAAGTGCAGATGCCCGTCTCCTTCAACGGCAAAGCGCGCTTCCAGATCAACCTGCCCGCCACGGCCAGCAAGGAGGCCATCATCGAGGCGGCCATGAGCGACGAGCGAAGCCAGAAGTACCTGGAGGGCAAGCAGGTCGTCAAGACCATCGTCGTACCGGGACGCATCATCAATATCGTGGTAAAATAGACCGACCAAAGACGATTAGCATAACAGGGGTCGGGAGCTGAAAACATCTTCCGACCCCTCTTCACAGACACAAGATTATCTCAATAGATTTTATCTCAGCAATAGTATATCTCTATAGTATAGTATATCTCGATAGTATCAATAGTAACAGTATATCTCAATAGCAATTATGTCAAAAACGGTAAAAAACTTTCTCAACAGTAGGGAGCACATGAAAAACCAGATGCTGGACTACCTCTGCATCGCCCTGGGCCTGATGTTCTACACCATAGGATGGACCTGCTTCCTCTTGCCCTACAAGATTGTGACAGGTGCGCTGACGGGTCTCTCCGCCATCGTATTCTACGTCACGGGCATTCCCATCTACCAAACCTACCTGACGCTCAACGTCGTCATGCTCATCGCGGCGCTGAAGATCCTGGGCCTGCGCTTCCTGCTCAAGACCATCTACGCCATCGTCCTGCTCTCCACCATGCTCACGCTGGCACAGAGTTGGATGACGGGGGCCGACGGCCAGATGATCCAAATCCTCGGCGCGGGCAACACGTTCATGGCCTTGATTATTGGCACGATGTTCACCGGATCGGGCCTTGCCATCGTCTTTCTGAGCAATGGATCAACCGGTGGCACGGATATCATCGCGGCCTGCATCAACAAGTACAAGGACATCTCGCTGGGCAACGTCCTCATCTGCGTCAACTTCTGCATCATCGGTTCCTGTCTCTTCTTCTCAGCCTTTGGCGCAACGATGCAGGAGCGTCTCCACACGGTGGTCTTCGGCCTCTTCACGCTGCTGACGGAGAACGTCATGCTCGACTATGTATTCAACTCGCGACGACAGAGCGTGCAGTTCTTGATCTTCTCCAAAAACTATGAGAAGATAGCCAGCGCCATTGGCAGCACCACCCACCACGGCGTGACGATCCTCGACGGCTACGGCTGGTTCACCAACACGCCGACCAAGGTGCTCTTCGTCCTGGCCCGCAAGCGCGAGAGCCAGTATATCTTCCGCCTCATCAAGTATGTGGACCCCCACGCTTTCGTCTCACAGTCGGCCGTCATTGGCGTCTTTGGCAATGGCTTCGACGAGATCAAGGGCAATATCTCGGAGAAGATGCGCAAGGAAATGGCACTGGGCGAGGAAACCGAGAAAGCAGCCCAAAAGAACCATACAGAAGTCCCTGACGCAAAGGAACAGAAACCCGCTATGAAGGGGAAAATTCCTGCCGCAGAGGAAAAAGCATGATCAACAAGAAAATGATGGACAAGAAGAAAATGAACGACGAAAAGAAGATGAACAACGACAAGATAAAACTGGTTTTTGCAACCAACAACGCGCACAAGCTGCACGAACTGCGCGAGATACTGGGAACGGGCTACGAACTCCTATCCTTGGCCGACATCGGTTGCCACGAGGATATTCCCGAAGACGGGGCTACGCTGGAGGAGAACAGTCTCGCCAAAGCACAGTATGTCTTCGACCACTATGGCTACGACTGCTTTGCCGACGACACGGGACTGGAGGTCGATGCCTTGGGTGGCGAGCCGGGAGTCCACAGCGCGCGCTACGCCGAGGGCACGGACCACGACAGCGAGGCCAATATGCACAAACTGCTGGTCAAATTAGGAAATAATAACAACCGCAAGGCACGATTCCGCACCATCATCACGTTAATAAGGAGACAGGACGCGCCGTCGGCCTCACCCCGCACGGACTGCTTCTGCGGCGAGGTGGAGGGAAAAATCGCCCTGGAGAAGCATGGCACGGAAGGCTTCGGCTACGACCCCATCTTCATCCCCGAAGGCTACGACCAGTCGTTTGCCGAACTGGGCGAGACCGTCAAAAACCAAATTTCCCACCGAGGAAGAGCCGTCAGAAAACTGGTGGCGTTTCTCCACGGAGAGAAGGCGTAAGCGCAAGGCGGAGCAGCTATCCTTGCCCGTCCAGGCTTGTCCGTCCCCATTTATACCTATTATATCTCATAGATGATGAAACATTTCGTATCAGCCCTGCTCTTGTCCGGACTTCTTAGTTCGGCCACGGGCCTGCAGGCACAGGAAATCGGAACGTGGAAGGCGTATATGTCCTACCACAACCCCACATGGGTGGAGAAAGGAGGCGACCGGCTCTACGTCCTCGCCTCCAACGACCTCTATGCCTACAACGAGAAGGACCAGAGTATCCACACCTTCGACAAAACCAATGGACTGACCGACACAGGTGTGACGCTCATCGGGTGGAACAAGGGAGCTGCGCGCCTCGTCGTCATCTATGAGTCGGGCTATATCGACCTGGTCGATGGCAAGGACAACGTAGTGAGCATCAGCGACTACTACAACCACTCTATGACCGCCGACAAAACCATCCACAGCATCTACAATTACGGGAAGCTCTGCTACATCGCCACAGGCTTCGGCATCGTCTGCCTCAACGTAGCGCAGGCGGAGATAGCCAACACCTACAACTTGGGCTTTGCCGTGGACTACTGCCACATCGAGGGCGGCTACATCTACGCCGAGTCGAAGCAGAAGGGACAGTATCGAGCTCTCATGACGGACAACCTGCTCGACAAAGGCAACTGGCGACGCACAGGCGAGTATGTGGCGCGCAGTGTGAGTCCCGACCCCGATCTGATGGCAACAGCAAAGACGCTTTCTCCGGGCGGACCACAATACAACTACTTCGGATTCATGCGCTATAGCGGCGGCAAACTCTATACCGTCGGCGGCGGCTACGGACTGACCGCCTCCCGCCAGGACGCGGGCAGGATTGGTGGGATCGACGTCCCGCCACCATCCAGGTGCTCGACGGCGGAGAGTGGCAAATCTATGAGGACGACGTGGCGGCAAAGACGGGCCACCAGTATCTCGACTTGATGTGTATAGACGTCGATCCCACCAATCCTGCCCGCGTCCTGGCGGGAGGCAGAACCGGTCTCTACGAGTTTAGCAACGGCACCTTCGTCCGCGAGTATAACTACAATAATAGTGGCGGCTGCCTGCAGGTGGCCCATGGCGTGGCGGCTGGCAACAAGGACTATGTCATCGTCAGCGGACTGAAGTTTGACACCACGGGCGACCTGTGGGTCTTCAATGGCATCAGCGATGGTTCCTCCCTGAGCCAGCTCACTAAAGAGGGACAATGGGTAAGCCACCACAACAAGTCGTTCATGGGCAGCGATAACACATCACTCAACAACGGCGGCTGCCTGACCTTCGATACCTCGGGTAATCTCTGGTTGGCCAACAACCACTACAAGACGCCAGCCCTGGTAGTCTATCAGCCCTCCACAAAGGGTATCAACCGCTATACGCGCTTCGTCAACGAGGACAATGCCGAGGTCAATGGCGGCGGTGGCGTGCGCTGCATGGCGGAGGACCGCGACAGAAATATCTGGGCGGGACTCAACGGTGGCCCTGTCTATCTGCAGCCCTCCGACCTGTCAACCGATCCCGGAAGCGTGGTCTTCCAGCAGTACAAGGTGCCACGCAACGACGGAAGCAACCTCGCCGACTACCTGCTCACCAACATCGACATCACCTGTATGGCCGTTGATGGCGGCAACCGCAAGTGGTTTGGCACGGGCGGCAACGGCGTCTATCTCATCAGCGCCGACCTCAACACGCAGGTTCACCATTTCCTTTCCTCCAACAGTGGCCTCGTGAGCGACAACATCGAGTCGCTGGCCATCGACCCCAAGACGGGAGAGGTCTTCATCGGCACCGACAAGGGGCTCTGCTCCTATCTGAGCGACGCCTCGGAGCCCTCGCAGACGATGGACAAGGAGACGACCTATGCCTATCCTAATCCCGTCCGCCCAGACTACCGTGGGACTATCACCGTCACGGGACTGAGCTACAACGCCGACGTGAAGATTGTCACCGCCGCGGGCACCCTCGTGGCCGAGGGTAGAAGCCAAGGCGGCACCTTCACATGGGACGGCAACGACCTCGACGGCAAGCGGGTGGCAAGCGGCATCTACATGGTCGAAGCAGCCACGGAGGATGGCAGCAAGGGTGTGGTCTGCAAGATTGCCGTCATCAACTGATTTCCCTCGCCCCTGCTATAAAATCTCTGTAAGTTTCAAAAACAACTCGGCCATAGAGTTTCTGTTGGGTTTCCAAACCCAGCTCAGCCATCGAATATCCGTCTCCAAAGACATACGAAATAAGAAAAAAATGAAGAAAGTCACCCTGCTCATCCCCTGCTACAACGAGGAGTCGTCGCTCCCCGCCCTCCATGCAGCCCTCTGTGAGGTCATGGACGGCCAGGTGCAGTACCAATGGGAGGTGTTGCTCATCGACGACGGCAGCCGCGACCAGTCGCTGCGCGTCATGCGGGAGTTGCGTCGCAAGGACCCGCGGGTGGCCTTCATCAGCCTCTCGCGCAATTTTGGCAAGGAGAACGCCATGCTGGCGGGCTTCGACCACGCCTCGGGCGACTGCGTCATCATCCTCGACGCCGACCTCCAGCATCCGCCTGCCCTTATACCCGACATGCTGCACCTTTGGGAGGAGGGAGCACAGGACGTCTATGCGAGGCGAGACATTGCCCGCGAGAGTTGGCTGCGGCGCCGTCTAAGCCGCCTCTACTACCGCCTCCTCAACCGTTCCACCCGCTTCGACGTGCTCGAAAACGTAGGCGACTTCCGCCTCCTCGACCGCCGCTGCATCCTTGCCCTGCGGCAGCTTCGCGAATCGCAACGCTACACCAAGGGTATGTATGTGTGGATAGGCTTCAAGAAGCAGGAGATCAGCTACCACGAGCAGCAGCGCACGGCAGGCCAGTCGTCCTTCAACTTCCGCCGCCTGGCCGACTTGGCCATCGACGGTCTGACCTCCTACACCACCGCCCCGCTCCGCCTTTCTACCCTCATCGGCCTCCTCAGTGCCCTGCTGGCCATCCTCTACATGATCTATGTCTTCATCAAGACGCTCGTGGTCGGCGAAGCCGTCCAAGGCTTCCCCACCATCGTCATCCTCATCCTCTTCCTCGGAGGCGTACAGCTCATCTCCCTGGGCATTATCGGCGAATACCTCGGCAAAGTCTTCATCGAGACCAAGCGACGTCCCGTCTATCTAATAGACCGTATGGAAGGTGTAGATCACGTGCTCACCAAGAAAGAGGAGGAGAACGCTCAGTAGGTTTTCCTATACATTATTTATATATAGAAAAACATACCTTATATATAAGCCGCCTTGATAGCGTCAGAACGACCAGCCAAGTCCGATGTACGGGTAGAAGGCGGACTTACTGAGGCCATGCTTATCGCCGAAGTTGAACGACGGCGATAAGCCTACGCGAAACATAAAACCGTTGGTGCGCTGGTAGCGATAGCCGATGTTGCCAAACAAGAAATAGCCGAAACGGTTCTCCTTCGATTCGTAGGGCTCTGCAATTCCTTCCGTCTCGGGCGGCACAGGCTGAGAATAGAACCATGACGTTTCCTTGATATGATACATACCCAAACTGGCGCCAAAGCCTACCTCCAGTTTACTCTTCTTCTCTCCAAGCAGGTAATTCAACTCCAACGGCACACCAACACCACTGATTTTCTGATCGATCCAACTGGAATTGTCTCCATAACCATAGCCTATGCCCACTCGGTAGCCCCAGCCCGAGTTACCCTTGAAACGGCTATCATAGTTGACGCCCACCACATTTTGCGCACCAAGCAGTTCTACCGACAGACTGCGCGTCTTCTCCTCCTGCGCAAGCACCACTGAGCAGAAGCACATGGCAAGTACTGATAATACGATTTTCTTCATAAGATTAGATAAGAATAATAAGATAAGATTGGATATGTTTGTTTGTTGTTTTTATTAGATCTATCTGTGTAGGCACACAGATAAAAGTAAAACAACGTAGGAGACCAGTTTTCCCCATTCTCCTGCGTTGTTGTGTTTATAAGCGATAAGCCATAATATCCTTCATGCGAATCAGCTGAGGGAGAGCATGCGCTCGATCGGCTTCACGGCGTCGCGGGCAATGGCAGGATCCACCTCCACGGCGGGCCAGCCATACTTCAGCGTGTTGTACACCTTCTGCAGCGTGTTCTTCTTCATATACTCACACTCCGTGCAAGCGCAGCCTCTGCCGCCCTCAGTCACCTCGGGAGGCACGGGCAGGAAAGTCTGGTCGGGGCAAGTGCGCTGCATCTCGTGGAGAATACCAGCCTCTGTGGCGACGATAAACTCCTTGACCTCGGGGTGGTCCTGGGCGTAGTGGAGCATCGTGGCCGTAGAACCCTTGACGTCGGCAGCGGCCAGCACGGGCGCCTTACACTCCAGGTGAGCCATGACGACGGCCTCGGGATGCTGCTCCTTGAGTTTGACGATCTCCGCCACGCTAAAGCGCTCGTGGACGTGGCAGCCACCGTTCCACAGCAGCATGTTCCTGCCCGTCACGGAATTGATATAGCTGCCGAGGTTGTAGTCCGGTCCGAAGATGAGCTTCGTGTCCTTGGGTATCGAGTCGATCACCTTCTTGCCGTTGCCCTCGCGTCGCTTGGCAGGAATCTCTATCCGGCGCACTCCGTT
>OQVT01000029.1_pt1 | contig 44570 bp, 44 predicted proteins | sample 1691561 | NCBI WGS metagenome assembly OQVT01 (sample SAMN03418260, study PRJEB22391) | human gut metagenome | biome: human-gut; feature: organic feature; material: feces | host: Homo sapiens | place: Tanzania | collected 2013-01 | reverse complement strand
CAGCGCAAAGATCAAGAGCATCGCACAGGAAAATGTGGTGAATATGGATTGATACAGGCTTCTTTCCGCAAAATATGCAGCGGTTGAACAGGCGCAGGCGATTGCAAGCACCATGCAGAAATACCGCGCTTTGTTTCTGGTATATCTGCATCCCTCCGCGATCATGTACGCAAAAATCGGATATGCCAGCCGCCCGATGACGCGCAGAACTGTCATTTGCGGAAACAGGAAGTAGCCGATATGATCTATGGTCATTGAGACAATGCCAATAATCTTCAGTTGTGTCGCATTCATCTTTATCTATCGCGTTCCTGCTTCGGCGGATTACACGCAATCCAGTTCTCGCCCTGCTTCTCATACCAATGCGTTCCATCAATGCGATAAGTGCCTCTGGCCCCGTAGGCATTTGCGTTCAAAACAGAAGTGTAGGACACAGACGCATAGTTGCCATTGATATTGATCACCGGATTTTCAATTCCAATCTTGAAGTATTGAAGATTGCCGTCCGCTATGTCTGCAAAATATTCTTCTCTTGTCTGCTGCCTGCCGCTCATGTGAGTAAAAATCATATCCGGTGATGTGATTGATGCCATGGTTTTTGTGTCAGCTTCGGTCATAGCCTGACAATATCTTGCCTGCTGATAAAGAACCGCCTGTTCATCGGCACTCAATTTAGATGTATTTATGCCGGTAATTTCTACATTGTTAAAAACCGAAAAATCAAAATCTGTCATATCCGCCTCACTTTCCGGAAGCGAGATCGTTACCTCCACACTTTCGCCGAATGTATCAAACAGGCTCAAATCTGAGGTAATTCGCCCCATGCGGATCAGCCCGTCCTGAGAGGACGTATCCGCATTGCCAAAGAAAATCGCGAGGGATTTTCCGTCGGTGTAATAGGTAACATCTCCATTTTCAAAATCATCAATGGCAGCTCCGTTTTCCGGCAATTCACCAAGTGCTGCGTAATACTCCCGGTCGGCATATCGGTTCATGGTAAGTGTAAGAGGCAGCATTTTTATGAACGCCCTGCTTGTTTCACTATCATCAAGTTCCGCAGTCATAACGGTATCGCCAAACGATAACTCTATTTCTGTCTGCTCTGTATCCGCTTCGTTGCTGGAACTGCTTTCAGCCGTATCTATCTGTGGAGATTCCACGGCGGTTTCTGATGGTTGTTCCTGCGTAGAAGAGCCTACCCGCTCCACAGTGCCGCAGGCTGCAAGGGATGCAATCATCCCCGCAGCCAGCAGCACGGCAGTGAGCATCCTATATCGGTTACTCAACGAAGCCACCGTCCTTCAGCCACTGCGTGACCTCATTTCTGGCCGTATCTCGGTCATTCTGAGCAGTCGTACCCGGAATTGCGAAACCGTCTTTCATCGTGCCGCCCGTAATGTCGGCAATCGTGGATTCAGTATCGGAAAGTCCGCTGCCGCCATGTGTGCAGAACGGAACAATGGTCTTGCCGGACAGATCATAGCTTTCCAAAAAGTTGTAGACAATCATCGGCATATCGCCCCACCAGTTGGGATAACCGATAAAAATCGTGTCATAGTCATCCATGTTGTCCACAGTACCGGCAATTTCCGGACGGGCATTATTTGCCATTTCCTCTCGGGATACATCCAACAGTTCACTGTGCGAAGTGGGATATGGTGTAACCGGCTCAATCTCAAAAAGATCAGCTCCGGTCTGCTCTGCGATCATGTGGGCGATAATGCTGGTGTTTCCTTCTTCAATCACACCAACGCCGTACTGTTCTCCTGCGAGTGAAAAGTATGCAACTAAACTATGATTTCCAGATTTATTTTCACCTGATACATGTTCATTGCTCTCTATATTTGCAGTTTTATCCCGTTCTGATGTACTCTGCATAGCAGATTTGCTTTCAGACTGAGAACCTTGCGTACTGCTTCCCTCTGCGGAATTTCCGCAGGCGGCAAGGCAAAATACCATCACAAGATAAAGAAATAATCCTCCGAATCTTTTCCATGCCATTTTCATGATTCTTCCGTCCTGTTCGTTTTATCGGATTGTCAAGGAGTAACGTCCGCTCTCAATCGCAGCAATTACTCCTCCGTCAATCAATAGATCTGTACCGGTAATAAAAGCAGCTTCATCACTGAGCAGGAAAGCACCCGCTGCTGCAATTTCTTCTGGAGTTCCAACTCTGCGCGCAGGTGAAGCATCAATCATTTGCTGATAGTTATCCCCGGCAGCATGAAACTCATCATAAGCCAAAGGTGTAACGATTACACCTGGACTAATTGTGTTGATCCTTGCGTGTGCATCTCCCCATGTCGTTGCAGCAGCAGTACGAACTCGTAAATGGTTGGCTCTTTTTGCAATAATGTACGCTGCACCGGAATTGACCATCGCTTCATTCTTTACATACGGAAGCTCTGCCAGTTCATCTGTAGGTGTCATTGCAAGCTGCGTTTCATTCTCCGCAGATATGTGCATCATATATCCAGTCTGACTGGAAATCACCAGTCCGGCGCCTCCTTCTGCAATTACCTTTGAAAATTCGTCAATGGCAATCGCTGTGCCGATAAGGTCAAGCTTGATAATATGTTCCGGTGAAGCCTGATTTGGGGATGCGCCTGCCGTATCAATGAAATATTTAACCGAACCCAGAGCCGCAGCCTTTTCTGCAAAAGACCGTACAGATGCAGTGTCACACGCATCAACTTGTTGTGTCTCTACTATGTAACCACTGGTTCTGAGTTCTCTTGCCCGTCCTTCCAGATTTTTCTCACTGATATCCCCTAACAGGATCGTCTTATTTGCACCAATTCTTTTTGCGATTGCACAGCCCATACTGCCAGCGCCAAGCAAGGCAATCACTGACTTATTCTGATTTTTGTTAAAATCCATTGTCGTATCCTCCTTTTCAGTCTGCCGGAGTAAACTGGCTCAGATGAGCTTCCTGCTCTGCAAGAGTCATGGTAAAGAAACGCTGTCCTTTGTCCAGCTTGTGAATCGCAGCCATTTCGTCATCGGTCAGGGCAAAATCGAAAATATCAACATTGTCCTTCATGTGCTGCGGATTGGTCGTTTTCGGGAAGATGATGTTGCCCTCCTGAATGTGCCAGCGCAGGATGATCTGAGCATTGCTCTTGCCGTATTTCTGACCAAGCTCGGCAAACAGAGGCTCATTCAGAAGTCCTGCATCGGCGTGTCCCAGCGGATACCAGCACTCGATTTTTGTGCCGTAAGGTGCAATACGTTCTTTGAGCGCAGCCTGCTGATAATACGGGTGGCACTCCACCTGCAAAACGGCGGGCTTGATGTTAGCGGCATTCATAACTTCTTCCAGACGCTCCGATTCAAAGTTGGAAAGACCGATGGAGCGCACCTTGCCCTGCGCCACTGCCTTTTCCATATCGCGCCATGCACCAAGATAATCGCCAAACTGCTGATGCAGCAGAAGCAGGTCGATATAATCTGTGCCAAGACGGCCCAGCATCTTGTCGATGCCTTCCATTGTCTTACCCTCGCCGTACTCACTGGGCCACAGCTTGCTGGTGATCCAGATTTCCTCGCGGGGGATACCGCTTTCTCGAACAGCCGCACCTACGCCGCGCTCATTCTGGTAAGCATGGGCAGTGTCAATATGACGATAGCCCATCTTCAAAGCCGCAAAGCAGGCTTCACGGGTGGTTTCGTCACCCGGAATCATATAGACGCCGAGACCAAACTGCGGGATTTTGGTTCCGTCATTCAAAGTTACATAGGTCTGCTTCATGTCGTTTTCCTCCAATATCTATATTGTTTTATTCTTACAGAATACCGGCCTTTTTCAGCCAGTTTTCTATATCTTTCTGTGCTTTATTCACTCTGTTTCCTGTAATAGCAAGTCCCTGACCCAGCTTTGCATCCGAGCAAAGTTTTTTGATGTCAGATTCACTGTGTCCCATGCCGCTGCCTTCGTGTGTGCAGAACGGCAGGATTGTTTTTCCACTGAAATCATACTGTTCGAGGAATGTAAAAACTGCCATAGGCATCGTTCCCCACCAGTTAGGATAACCCAGGATGATCGTGTCATAGGACGCCATATCAAGATTTGTTTCCTGAAGTTTCGGACGGGCATTCTGTTTCTGCTCTTTCTGAGCAATCTCTACTGTTTCCATGTAGTCAAACGGATAGGACTGAATCGTTTCGATTCGATGCAAATCGGCTCCAGTCATCTCAGCCGTCATTTCCGCTGCAACTCTCGTGTTGCCAATTTTCAAGGTTATAATCTTTCCTGCTGCGTATGCTTCTCCTTCATGGGAAAAATACGCAATCAATACATTACGGCTCATGCTTTTACCTCCAAGTTCATAATCTGTTTTTTATAAGTAGTTCGTATAAAAAATACCGCTATGATAAAGCGAAGTACTTCCATAATTGGAAAGGCCAGCCATACAAGCACGGCGCTTCCTGTCCGCGACAGAAGCCATGCGGAAAGCAGAAGGAAAATTGCCTGCGTAATTGCAATCACAAAACTATCGGTTCCTCTCCCCAACGCCTGCAAAAAGCCGGTCATGATCTGGGTCGTTGTCGTAAACAGCAAAGAGGCGGCAATAATACGAAGTGCCGGGACACCGATTGTCAAAACTGCTTCCGATGCATTAAACAGAGATAACAAAACCTCCGGCACGGCGAGGAATACAACCGTACCAACGGCGGCAACAATCAGATTTGCCAAAATGCTTGTTTCCAGAGTGTCCATGATTCGTTTTCGATTGCCTGCACCGTAGTTATAAGCAATGATTGAGATTCCTGCTGTACTCATACCTCCGGAAGGCATAATAACAAAACTCTGCAAGCGGATATAAATTACATAAATTCCTGGAGCTACTGCTGAAAGCGACAGCAGGATATTGTTCATTCCAAACGAAATTACAGAAATAAGGCATTGCGAGAGTGCAACCGGAATTCCTACCTTCAGAATTTCTGCAATGATCGATCCATTCGGCACAAAACCCATACCATGAAAATGTATTTCCTTATTGAACTTCAAATTCAGCAACAGCCCTACCATTGCTGCGATTGCCTGTGCAATTACCGTAGCATATGCAGCTCCTGCAATTCCAAATGCAGGGCATCCAAACCATCCAAAAATCATAATTGGGTCAAGGATGATATTTACAATCGCACCTGTCAGCATCGGTATCATCGTAAGGTTTGCTTTTCCAGTAGCTGACAAAAGCCGTTCCATGAGTACCTCATGTAACGCTGCAAAGGAAACAATACTGATAATTCGACTATAGGAAATGCTCATATCAAGGACTTCTAGAATGTCTGTCTGTATCCGATAGAACGGTTCTATTGCAAACAGCCCCATAATGATAAAGAGAATGGATACGATCCATACCAGAACAAAACCGTTTCCCGCTGCTCGGTTAACTCCCGACTCATCTCTTTCCCCCAGCTTTTTTGATAAAACAGAATTGACACCTACACCAATTCCGATACCAACACCAAGGATGAGATACTGCACCGGCATACTGAGCGAAATTGCTGTAAGTGCTGAGTCTCCAAGTCGCGCCACATACATGCTGTCCACTAGTCCGTATAAAACTTGAACAAACATAGAAAAAATCAGGGGAAGCGCCATCTTTCTTAAAAGTTTACCGACAGGAAGTGTTCCCATTTCATTTCCCTGTGCGGATATGGTTTCCGTAGTTTCACTCATATTTAATCTCCTTGCTTTGATTTGCAGCATATATTCTTGACTTTCATCTTCGTCTATGCTACGATTTAATGCAACGCAAGTTGCTTATTTCTTGTATTGACATTATATTCTCTGCCAAGACCGGAAACAATGGGCAATATTTTCATAACAGTGGAATATGCCACTCATTCAACATAAAAGTGACATAACAAGGAGTTGACGAACATGATAATAAACGGTACAGAAGATCTGCGTGTTCAAAAAACAATAGAGGCCATTCACAGTACATTTGAAGAAATGCTTTGTGAAATGGACTATAAAAAGATAACTGTAAAAGAACTCTGCGAACGTGCAAGAATCAACAAAAAAACATTTTATCGTTATTATGATGTTTTGGATGATTTATTGGAAGAAACACAAAATGTATTCATACAGGAATATCTAAAACGAGTTGAGAACTATAGAATTCCCGAAGAACTTGACAAGATTAATCGAGAGTTTTTTCTATACTCTGTAGAAAAAGGACGCGTTTATGAAATAATTACTTGTATCAGCAGTTATCATACTATCAGAAACAAAATGGTAAATACCGTAATGAGCCAAACATGGGGACAATCTTCATGGCTTCGGTTATTAGATCCTTCCATGCAGGATATTCTGCTTGAGTTCATCCAAAGCTCCAGCATAGCAATCTATCGAAAATGGGTTGCAGATGGCAAAAGAATTTCTCTTAATGAGATTATTGAAATATCAAATCAGCTATTGTGTTCCGGAGTTAACGGATTTCTAGAACGCAATATGCCAATATAATTCACTTCGCTGATGCCTGATGTGTCTGGCTCTCCCGTCTCGTTCCGGTGTTCCTATGGAATAATGGTATCCATTTGAAACAGCTCCTTGTCTGTTATGCTTTTATTGTAGCGTCAGCCTCCCGCCTTCGGAAGTTCGGATATGTTATTGTGGCGTAAAGTAATAACTTTACGCAAGCTGATTTATTTGCTGCGCACGTTTTGCAGCACCATATACGCCATCTCTCGGCAGTGCAATAATAGCAGCAAGAAGGGTTGCTTCTGCTTATATTTTATGATAGTCTATATTATATTAAGGTAAATTACGAATTTAAATCACGCAGATTAAGTAATATGTTAAATAACAATTTGAGAATTTTCATATTGTTGCAGAGCACAACAGGATACGGAAACCGTAGTGCGATTTGTAACAGTCGGAAATGGTATCGGAATCGTTTCACGTTTTGCTTTACATGCAGTTCCCAACAGACTGTCCAGTTGCAGGATTGCTCCGGCTGTTCAGATAAAAGTTGGTATTATCAGTCGTAATTTTGCAGATTTATCACCTGCTGCAAAAGAGTTTGTCCGAATGCTGGAAGAAAATTTTGTGTAATGACTTGCTTTTACAATCAATCGAATTTCGGAAAAAGCGATTGCCATCGAGATGGAGACGAGGTGGATGAACTATGCTGAAGCAAATCAAATACTTTCAATCGGTTGTCCGGCTGAGCAGCTTTTCTGAGGCGGCGGCGGAAAACTACATCTCACAATCTGCCATCTCTCAGCAGGTGCAGGCGCTGGAGCGGGAGTTGGGTTTTCTGCTGCTGGAACGCAAAAACCGTACCTTCACCCTGACACCTGCCGGAGCATATTTTTACCAAAAGAGTCTGATCCTGACGGCGGATTACGAGAGAATGTGCAGCGAAGCCGCTAAAATTGCCAAAGGTGAGCAAGCCTCCTTAAAAATCGGATATTTGCGCTGTTATATCGGTGATGAGTTCCAGAAAGCGCTGGAGCTGTTTTCGGAAAAGCATGCGGACGTGGATGTGTCGGTTTCTTACGGCAACCATGAGGAACTATATGACTTGATCCGTACAGGGAAAGCGGATATTGTGCTGAACGATCAACGGCGGGCATTTTCCGAGGAATATGTCAATCTCATTTTGACGACCTGCCGCAGCTATATTGAGGTTTCCTCCCATAGTCCGCTGGCACAGATGGAGTGTATCACGCCGCAGGAACTGAAAAATACGCCCTGCATTCTGGTTGCATCCGAGGCCCAGCGGAAAACAGAATGGGAATACTACCACGATATTGTCGGTCTTCAAGGGGATTTTCTGTATGCGGAGAATCTGGAGGAAGCCCGTTTGATGGTGATCGGGCGAAAGGGATTTCTCCCGGTGGAAGGGACAGGTCAGACAGCACCGGCAGGCACATCCATTACCCGTATCTCACTTGTGCGGGGTAAGGAGCCCATTCTGCGCAACTACTGCGCGTTTTGGAAAAAAGACAATTCCGGTTATTATGTAGAGGAATTTGCCGAACTTCTGAAAGCACAATTTGAAGAAGCGTGACTGCGCGCTGCTCCGAGCCGGAGCAGCGCTTTTTCGTATCAGTTTTTCTTATTCAAATGCCCTGAAAGCAAAATTGATTGCTTCGTTCTTTGTCTGTACAATAACAGCATCAAGAATTATGGAGGTAATTTCTATGAAGGTACTTGCCATCAGCTCCAGTCCGCGTAAGGGTGGTAATTCCGATGTGCTGTGCGATGAATTTTTGAAAGGTGCGGCGGAGAGCGGCCATGAAACGCAGAAACTCCGGCTGGCGGAGAAGAGCATTGCTCCCTGCGCAGCTTGCTACGGCTGCGTGGAGCATCATGCCTGTGTCCGCAAGGACGATATGGCGGATGTGCTGGATGCACTCAAGGCGGCGGATGTGATCGTTCTTGCGTCTCCCGTGTATTTCTACTCCATCTGTGCGCAGATGAAAACGATGATCGACCGCTGTCTTGCCGGTTATCAGGAGATCAGGAATAAGACCTTTTACCTGATCGTGACGGCGGCAGACCCCCAGCATTCCGCCGCCGACGAGACGCTGGCAGATTTTCGTGGGTATCTGCGCTGTCTGCCGGGTGCAAAGGAAGCCGGTGTGATTTTCGGTACCGGCACATGGGATAAAGGAGATGTGTACCGTCACCCGTCGCTGAAACAGGCGTATGAAATGGGAAAGAGCATCTGACATAGACAGGAGCAAAAAAATTTGAGTTCGATGAAGGAGGACGATAAAATGGAGTGCGAAGAAATCCGGGTCGATATTCGAAAGACCGATCCACAGGACCGTAAGGAGGGGCAGCGTTGTGCAAAGCTGTTGTTTCAGCTCAATCACACCATGCCCTATACAGAGGAGTACAGCGCTATTTTGCGAGAGCTTTTCGGAGAAAATCTCGGAGAAGGCAGCACCATTAACCCGCCTTTGAGCGGCGCGTGTGTCAGCTCTATGAAAATAGGCAAGCATGTGCTCATCAATTCCAACCTGCTGGCAATGGCGCGCGGCGGGATCACCATAGAGGATCATGCCATGATCGCCGCCAATGTGCAGTTGATTTCCAATAACCACGACCCTTATGACCTGATGGTGCTGCCCTGCAAGCCGGTGTTGATCAGAGAATCGGCTTGGATCGGCGCGGGCGCAACCATCCTGCCCGGTGTTTGCATCGGAAAACACGCAGTGGTCGGCGCCTGCTCTGTGGTGACGAAGGATGTGCCGGACTACGCTGTAGCGGTCGGCAATCCCGCCAAGGTCATCAAGATGCTGGACAAAGATCAGTTCAAGGAGAACCAGGTATGAAAAAGCTGTCGTTCCGGAAATCCATTGGGAGCGCAAGAAAGCAGAAACAGCATAGTCAATAAGACTACACCGTTTCGAAAAATATTAAATTGAGTTGCAAAAGCCGCCTTGGGGCATCTTCTTTATAGGAGATGCCCCAATTGACGTCTTTTTGCTTGGCCTTCGCCGTGGCATACAGCACTTATTGTTCCCACAAATCCGAGACAAAATACAGCAGAGCTGCCCACGTATAGACAGAATAAAACATGCCGTGCGCGTCGCGACCCTGTCGCAGAATCTCCTGCGCTTCCGCCTTGTTCAGCAGTACAAATCCGTCAAAGCACTCGGAGCCAACGGCTCCCGCCTGCGTCAGATGCGATAAATCCTCCGGATGCAGCACAGCGCACACCAGCGCGTTGCTCTCGTCCGTCATGCCCGGCGAGCTGAACAGGCACGGATTTACGACATGCATGCTGTCATATTCCCCTACCGTCAAGCCGGTCTCCTCCTGAATCTCCCGTGCAGCTGTCTCCAAAAGCGGCTGTTCGGTTTGCTTGTCCTGCGGGTCTATCAGACCTGCGGGCGGACTGAGCAAAAACTGACCGGTCGGATAACGAAATTCGTATGTCAGCAGCAGCTTCACCTCTTTGTCTGCCTCTTGCAGCACGACAATGCAGGTCACAGCGTCCGGCAGCATGGTCTTGCACAGTTCTTCCGACTGCAGCGCAACCAGATTTTCTTTGCTGCGGCGCGTTGCATCAAAGTAGTGTTTTCCCGGCGCATATTGCAAGTCAAACACTTTCAAAAACTTGGTTTCCAGCAATGTCTCCGTGGTCTCTTTTGTAATATTCGGTTTTTCCATACACAATACCTCCCGCCTGAATTTCTGTTTTTATTATAGCAGGAATCGCGCTGCCTGTACACGGACAAGTGCAAAAAGCTGCATCCGCACGGAACACAGCCTTTTGCATTGTTAAGTGAAATAAGAATAGGAATAGGTATATATAAATGTATAGAAATTAGCAGCAATTCATTGTCATCAGCAGTTCACCGGCTTTGACACTGCTGCCTTCTTGGATGAATACTTCTTCTATGTGACCGCTCATGCGCGCAACGACCGAGGTTTCCATCTTCATCGCTTCGACAACGGCGATTACTTGATTTTCTTCTACCATATCGCCCGCCTTGACGTGCACCTTGGTCACCATGCCCGGAATAGATGCGCCAATTTGGCCTCTGTCCTTCGGATCTGCCATGACCACGGCATTGGCAGTGGACTCTGCATTTTGATCCGGCACGGTGACTTCGCGCCGGCTGCCGTTCAGCTCGAAAATTACCTGTCTTGTGCCGTCATCGTTGCGGTCTCCAAGCCCCAGATACTTGATAACCAGCGTCTTACCATCCTCAATGTTAATTTGTGTCGTCTCACCGACCTGCATGCCGTAAAAGAATACATGCGAGCCCATGCGCATGAGATATCCATATTCGCGGTCATAGTGCCAAAAATCTTCCAGAACTCTTGGATACAGGCAATACGAAACGATGTCGCGCATATCCGGATTTGGATGGAATTTCTCCACTTCTTTGCGCACTGCTTCAAAGTCAACCGGTTCCAGCAGCTCTCCCGGACGGCAGGTAATCGGCGTTTCCCCCTTCAACACAACGTTTTGAATGTCCTCTGGGAATCCGCATGGCGGCTGACCCATCATTCCCTTAAAATACGACACCACGGAATCCGGAAACGTCAGTGATTCGCCGCGCGCAACGATATTTTCCGGTGTCAAATCATTTTGCACCATAAAAATCGCCAAATCTCCGACCATCTTGGAGGACGGTGTGACCTTAATCAAATCGCCCAGCATGTCATTGACGGTCTTGTACATCTCTTTGACCTCTTGGAATCGGCTTCCCAATCCCAGAGAAATAACCTGCGGTTCCAGATTGGTATACTGACCGCCCGGAATCTCATACCGATAAATATCTGTAACCGGTGTTTTGAGTCCGCGGTCAAAATTCTTGTATCGCAGACGCACATCCGCCCAATAATCCGTCAGCTTTTGCAGCTCGTTGAGCTTCAATCCTGTTTCCCGCGGATTTCCCTGCAAAGCAGCAACAACCGCGTTCATAGACGGCTGAGAAGTCAAGCTGGACATAGACGCAATTGCCGTATCAACAATGTCAACGCCGGATTCCGCCGCCATGAGCAGCGTTGCCACCTGATTGCTCGTCGTATCGTGCGTGTGCAAATGAATCGGCAGAGCAATTTCCTGCTTGAGTGCATGCACCAATTCTTTTGCCGCATAGGGCTTGAGCAAACCGGACATGTCTTTGATGGCTATTGCGTGTACGCCGCGTTTTTCCAGTTCCTTTGCCATCTTGACGTAGTAATCCAAGGTATAGTGATTTCTCGTCTTATCCAGAATATCGCCGGTATAACAAATGGTGCCTTCGCAGAATTTATTCTGATTTAATACTTCGTCAATCGCTACAGACATACCCGGCAGCCAGTTCAGCGAGTCAAACACGCGGAAAATGTCAATGCCGCTGTTTGCACTCTGTTTGATAAATTCCCGCACAACATTATCCGGATAGTTTGCATATCCCACAGCGTTGGAACCGCGCAGCAGCATCTGGAACGGAATATTCGGAATCTTCTCACGCAGCAGGTCCAACCGTTCCCACGGGGATTCATGCAGAAAACGAAATGCCACGTCAAACGTTGCACCGCCCCACATTTCCAACGAAAAACAATCCGCCAAAATATCCGCCGTACCGTCTGCGCCCTTTACCATATCGCGGGTTCGCATGCGCGTGGACAGCAGCGACTGGTGGGCATCTCGCATGGTCGTATCCGTGATGAGCAGTTTTTTCTGTTCCAGCACCCAATTGCTGAGTGCGCGCGGCCCCTGTGCATCTAACAATTGTTTTAATCCCGGCTTTGGATTGCCGCTTCCTTCGGGGAATCGCGGCGTTTCATACAGCTTCGGGTCTTTGTCCGGCCGATTCACTTCAATACAGCCAATATATTTCAAAACACGCGTCGCGCGGTCACGGGAACCGACAATATCAAACAGCTCTGGTGTGTCATCAATGAATTTGGTATGGCATTTGCCCGCCAGAAAGGTCGGATGGCTCAAAATATTTGTGACAAATGGAATGTTGGTTTTGACGCCGCGCACACGTACTTCGTTGATGGCACGCAGTGCCTTTCGGCACACGCCGCGGAATGTATTGTCATGACACGTTACTTTGACGAGCAGCGAGTCATAATATGGCGAAATAACCGTTCCCGTTGTCGCGTTGCCGCCATCCAGACGAACACCAAAGCCGCCGCCCGTGCGGTATGCGGTGATTTTTCCGTTGTCCGGCGCAAAGTTATTTGCCGGATCTTCGGTTGTGACGCGGCACTGTACGGCATATCCGTTGATTTTTACATCATCCTGTGTGCGCAGCCCAATCTCCGGATGCGACAACGGATGACCTTCTGCAATTAAAATCTGTGCGCGCACCAGATCAATGCCGCTGACCATTTCTGTCACGGTGTGCTCTACCTGAATGCGCGGATTCATCTCGATAAAATAATAGTCGCCGTTTTTATCTACCAAGAATTCCAATGTGCCGGCATTGACATAACCGACGGATTTCGCAATTTTAACGGCATCCTCCCGAATCTGTTTTCGCACGGATTCTTCTACCGCGAACGCCGGTGCGAACTCCACAACCTTTTGATAGCGGCGCTGCAAAGAGCAGTCCCGCTCACCGATGTGATAACAGTTGCCGTAGTTGTCCGCCAAAATTTGTACTTCGATGTGCTTCGGCTCCACAAGGAACTTTTCAATAAAGATGTCATCGTTGCCGAATGCCTTCAGTGCTTCATTTTTTACCAGCTCAAAAGCCGGTTCGACTTCTTCCGGTGTATTGCAGCGCCGCATGCCGCGACCGCCGCCGCCCGCAGCTGCTTTTAAGATGACCGGAAAGCCGAACGACACCGCTTTTTCCAGTGCATCTTGTGCGTTTTGCAGCGGCTCGGTACATCCCGGAATAATCGGAACGCCCGCCTTGATGGCAATTTCCTTCGCGCTGAGTTTATCGCCCATCATGGCGAGGATCTTGCTCGGCGGTCCGATAAATTGAATGCCCGCTTCTTCACACGCCTGTGCAAACGCAGCGTTTTCCGACAAAAAACCATATCCCGGATGAATAGCATCTACGCCGCGTTTTTTCGCGAGTCTGATGATGCCGGAAATGTCCAGATACGCTCCTACCGGACTTTTGTTGACGCCAATTTCATACGCCTCATCTGCATGCGTGCGGAACTGGCTGTTCATATCCTCACGAGAATACATTGCCACCGTGCGCAGGCCAAGATCGTAGCAAGCACGGAAAATACGGATCGCGATTTCACCGCGATTTGCCGCAAGCACCTTCTTGAACGGTTTCTGTGTCACAAGATCACCTCATCTTTATAATTTGTAATTGCTTTTCAGTATACGTTTTTTACAGGAACAATAATCTTCTGTGTCTCGGTTGAATTTTGCAGCAACTCAGACAAACAAAAAATCAGATATCCATGTGAAAAACGGAACATTTCACCCATAAAACGGCAAATCGCGCCATGAAAAAAAGCGTATACTAAAAGACAAGAAACGGACAACGGCAGCAATGCCAAACAGAAAGAAGGGGTTATCGTGGAAAAGCTGCACACCAGAACGGTTCAGTTCAGCTCCAATAAATTTGGCAACATCGTACCGATTCAAGCCATTCCCGGTCATTTCGTCACGAGTCATTCCCATGTCAATTACTTTATTGATTTGACCATGCTGAAATCCAGCCAAGAGGATGCACAAAAATGTGCACACGCGCTGGCAAGCCAGTACAAGGATGTGGATTCCATTGATACTATCATTTGTCTGGACGGAACCGGTATTATTGGTGCGTTTCTCTCTGTTGAATTGCAAAAAAAGATACCCGCTTCCGAGCACAAAAAGATTTACGTCATCTGTCCGGAATGTGCAAACAACGGTCAAATGTTCTTTCGAGAAAATGTCGAGCCCATGGTGTACGAGAAAAACGTCATACTCCTCATGGCTACCGTGACGACCGGCATCAGCATTCGCCGCGGCATGGAATGCATTGAGTATTACGGCGGCAATCTCAAAAGCGTATGCACCATATTTAGTGCCGTTGCGGACGTGGACGGTGTTGCCGTTCACAATATTTTCACCGCGGACGACATTCCGGGCTACGCATCGTATCAGCGCCGCGACTGTCCGTTTTGCAAAAACAACACGCCGATTGAAGCCTTGGTGAATTCCTACGGATATTCCCAGCTTTGATGTATACATGTGCTTATACCATCTCCAATTCACACTCTTTTCCTATTCTCATGCAGTGCATCTCTTCAGCCAAGCGATGCAGGCACAAGCAAAAACACGCAGGAAGCTTCTCTCCTCCTGCGTGTTTTTGCTGTTTTTATGCTGGTATCATTTTAAATATTTCACCACGACTCTACTTGATTCAGGTTTTCCTGCAGCCGATGAAAGAACAGGCTGCTATGGTATCCATCTGCCGCGGCATGAGAAATCGTGAGCGATGCCGGCAGGGTACATACACCATTGTGTTCGGTATACTTTCCAAACGCGAGAATCGGGAACAATGCCGGATCAGCCTCTCCCGCCGTATACGTGAAATAACCGGTATAATCCAGCCACGGCACGCAGCTGATGCAGAAAAAGTTCATCGGCTGATTTTCCCGCGCTTTCATTCCATGCCGATTGCCATACTTGCGCATCACATCCAAATATTCCTGATAAAACGCCGAAAAGTCCGGCTGATATTGCATCCAAACATCGCTGAATGTCTTGTCGTCCTCGTGAAATATCGTGAAATTCGGATGAGAGACCTCCCAAATCCCCACACCGCCATCCGGTGTCAGCATCATTTTCATCTCATCCATCTGATTGACGGTTTGCGAGGCGGCATACAAAAAGCACGGAAAGAAATGCAAATGTTTTGTCTCTGCAAATGCCGCCAATTTTGTCACATCCATGCGCACCGTCAGCGAATAGCCGCAGCGAATTTGATGCCGATAATACGCAAAGTGTTCTCGTCTAGGCCATGTGTCCATACGGATTGCCCGATAAGCCGGATAGTTTTGTTCCATGCTGCGTCACCTCTTTGAGTTTTCTTTTATTATATCACATACAAATAGCTATGGCATAGAAGCAAAACGAGTGGTACAATAGAAACCGAAAACAGGAGGAGCATCATGGAACAACTGCTTTTTGAACAAACTGCCCGCGGTGCGGTGCTCAAAAAATATACCGGTCACGCTGCGCACGTCACCGTCCCTGCGCAGGCACATGGAAAGCCGGTCGTGGAGATTGCCGACTACGCGTTTGCAAACCACGAGCAATTACAGCGCGTGTCGCTGCCCGCGTGTGTTGAGGACATCGGAAACCACGTCTTTTACAACTGTCACGCGCTAGAACAGCTGCATCTGGCGCACGGCTTACGCTCTGTCGGAGACGGTGCATTTAAAAATTGCCGAAATCTGCACGCGATTTCCGTAAACGGTCTGACTTGGCTCAAAAGTCTTGTGACGGATTTTACCAACGAAATTACTTTGACCATTCACGAACGCGGTGAAACCATTGTCTTGCTGTTTCCGGCGTATGACTACGCCTTTCAGGAAATCATTCCGCCGAGAGAATTTCGCTCGGTAACCTATGGTTCCGGTTCGTTTTACCGCATGTGCGTCACACGCAAAGGCATTGATTTTCGTGAATACGACAAGACCTTTTCGCGTGCCGTGCGCGAGGATGCACCGGAAACTGTACAGGACATTGCGTTTTATCGGCTGTTATATCCATATCGACTGCTGCCGGACGCGCGCGAACAATATCTCTCCTACCTGACCAAGCAAGCGGATGCAGTGATATCCCGCCTGCTGGAACAGCGAAATCTGCCGCGCCTGCAGCTCATGCTGGATGAGGAATTGCTGTCCGAATCCGTCGTGTCCTATGCCATCGGCAAGGCTTCCGAGTTGGATGAGCCGGAGGCGGTCAGCCTGATGATGGATTATCGGCTCAAGCACTTTGGAAAAAAGAAAAATCGGTTTGCACTATAAAGGAGGCTCGCCATGAATCCGCTGCACGAACAACTCATACAAATCGGCACGCGCATTCTGTCTCTGTGCCGCAGTGAGCTCTATCTCTCTATGCGGTATCTGGACTTGGCGCTCTCCGCGCTCAGCTATGATTTGAATTTACAGACCCGCACGATTGCGACGGACGGGGTACATCTGTTTTACAATCCGAACTACCTCATTCACAGCTACGAGGATGACCCCATCGCAGTCAACCGGATGTATTTGCACATCATTCTGCATTGTATTTTCCGTCATATGACGCAGGCAGAGCAGCGCGATCCGGAGGACTGGAATCTCGCCTGTGACATTGCAGTGGAATCCGTCATAGACTCGCTGGACTACCCCTGTGTCCAGCGGCTCATCACAGACCGCAGACAGGAATATTATGATTCGCTGCAAGTGTCTGTCTTGAACGCCGAGCAGGTCTATGACGTACTGACCAAAATGACGTACAGTCAAAAAATCGGCATGCGGCGGGAATTTTCCGTGGATGACCATCGCTTTTGGGAGCAATTGCAAGACGATAAACAGCAACAGCCGAACGGAGACAATCGCGCAGATTCTTCATCCCCTCCCCCGCCGAGCAAAGACGAAGTGGAGCAGACATGGCAGGACATCAGCCAAAAGACGCAGACCTCCATGGAAACCATCCAGCGCGATATTAGCCTGATGGCTGGCAATTTGCGGCAGCATCTGCAAATTGAAAACCGCCAGCGATACGACTACCGTGCATTTTTGCGAAAATTTGCCGTGACGCGGGAAGAAGTCCGTGTAGATCCTGACAGCTTTGACTACGGCTTTTACAATTATAGCTTGCAGCTGTATCCCAATATGCCGATGCTGGAAGAATTGGAATACCGCGAATGCAAAAAAATTCACGATTTTGTCATCGCGATTGACACCTCCGGCTCTTGCAGCGGCGAATTGGTCAAGAAGTTTTTGGAAGAAACCGTTACGATTTTATTGGACGGCAACAGCTTTTTCCGCACGGTCAACGTGCATATTATACAGTGCGACGCAGGCATTCAATCGGATATCAAAATCACCGACCCACAGCATCTCAATGACATGCTGCAAAACTTTGATGTCAGCGGCAACGGTGATACGGATTTTCGTCCCGTGTTTGATTATATTGAGCAATTGCAGCAGCGCGGCGAACTCCTGCAGCTGCAAGGCCTGCTGTTTTTCACGGACGGCGTCGGTGTATACCCGAAAAAACGCCCGCCATATGACGCTGCATTTATATTTTTCGACAATTCTTATGCAGAGCATCTTGTCCCGCCATGGGCAATGAAGCTCGTACTAAGTGAATCTGATTTGACAAGAGGCTAATATACTATGAATATTTTGCGTGCAAAACAGGAAATTATCCGAACCGTCCAAGCATATCTGGCAAAGGATGAGGACGGACAATATTTGATTCCGTCCGTGCATCAGCGCCCGATTCTGCTCATGGGCCCTCCGGGCATCGGCAAAACCGCCATCATGGAGCAGGCTGCCAGCGCATGCGGCATCAGCTTGGTTTCGTATACCATCACGCATCACACCCGCCAGAGCGCCATCGGCCTTCCCTATCTGACCAAGCGCCAGTACGGCGGAAAAGAAATGACAATTACCGAGTACACCATGAGCGAGATTATCGCATCTGTGCATGATAAAATCGAGGAAACCGGTCTGCAAGAGGGCATTTTGTTTATTGATGAAATCAACTGTGTTTCGGAAACGCTCGCGCCGACCATGCTGCAATTTTTACAGCGCAAGTCTTTCGGCAGTCATCACGTGCCCGCCGGATGGGTCATTGTCGCGGCAGGCAATCCGCCGGAGTATAACAAATCCGTCCGCGATTTCGATGTCGTGACACTTGACCGACTCAAACGCATTGATGTGCAGGAAGATTATGATGTCTGGAAAAAGTACGCGTACCGCAGACAAATACATGCGGCTATTCTGTCGTATCTGGACATCAAAAAACAGCACTTTTACACGTTTGAGACGACGGTGGACGGACAGGCATTCGTCACCGCGCGCGGCTGGGAGGATCTCTCTCAGTTTTTGCTGGCGTGCGAAAAGCTGCATTTGCCGATAGATGAATCGGTCATTCTCGAATACATTCAGCATCCGAAAATTGCACGCGATTTTGCCGCATATTATGATTTATTCCAAAAATATCAATCGGATTATCATGTAGAGGAAATTCTCGCGGGAAAACTCCCTGCCTCTGCTATAGAGCGATTACAAGGCGCGCCGTTTGATGAGCGCTTGAGCGTGATTGGTATGCTCATCGGCAGACTGACCGGAACATTTTCCGCTTCCTATTATCTGGACACGCAAATTACGACGCTGTTCGAGAGCTTGAAATCCGTCAAGCGCCGAATGGAACAAGATGCACTGCCGACCCTGCTGACGCAGGAAGCTGCCCGTGTCAGAGAAAAGCTCTCGGCTCGTCAAAAAGCATCCGCGGTCGACCGCCGAGAAGCCGCAGCTATCTTGAAATCCGCGCAGGCACTCGAAGCAGACGCGCATATGCTCAGCGCCGAAGCCATTCGTTCCAACGAGGACGGCTTTTCAAAAATTTCCGAACGGTTCCAACAGGCCGTCGCAGATATGGACGCACAGACACAGCAGGCCTCTGCGATGCTGGAGCACGCTTTTGATTTCTTGACCAAAACATTTGGCAAGAGCCAAGAAATGGTTGTCTTTGTGACCGAGCTCAACACCAATTTCTTCTGCACCTGGTTTATCGGTCAAAACGGCAGCGAAGCATATACGCGCTGCAACAAGGAACTGATGATCGGCAAGCAAAAACAAGAGCTGATGGGCGATATCAAAAAAATACACAGTTTTTTGACGGTGCTGGAATAAACCATTTGCCGGCAATATGAACAAGTAAGCAAAAAACGGACAGCCGCAGCTGTCCGTTTTGCTATTCTTATGGAACGATATGACAAATCAGTATTGCAACGACAATACCTACAAGAATACCTGCAAGAATCTCCGGCAGAGTATGCCCGATCTTTTCTTCCAGCTCCTGTTCCATAACCGGCTGCTTGTGTTCCCGCAAGTCTCTGCGGCGCAGACGATTGAGTGCTTTTGCCTCGCGTCCCGTCTCCAGCCGCACGCCAACGGCATCATACATCACAATAATGGCGAAGAACAATGCCATTGGAAATTCAAACCCGCCGGTGCCATAGACAATCGCTGTTGCCGTGGTCAGCCCGATGACGGTTGCCGAATGCGCACTCGGCATACCTCCGCCACCGGACAGCCGCTTGAACGTGAACGTTCCCTTTATCACGTCAAGAATGATCTTTGAACCCTGTGCGACAAACCATGCCGCAACAGCGGAAAGCAGCACCTTGTTTGTCACCAATCCCATCACGTATTCCATGCAATCCCTCGTATCCTTTGTTATATTTTGTTCACCGGAGAGTATATCACATATCCCTTTGCTTTTCCACAAAAACCGACAAAATCAACTTTTTCTTAACGCATGGCAGGTTTGTCAAACATATTGGAAACTCCAAAAAGAATCTCTCCAGAACTCCTTGCTTTTCCCCGCATTCTGTGGTATAAATAAATAGAATATTGATTCTACGGAAAAGCAACGAACGGGAAAAGTACGCAAAACCCTGCAGCATCAGAGATTGGCAGTCATTGGCTGGAAGCTGCCTGCTGAAATGGATTGCTGAAGTTCGCCCGGGAGCTCCGGTGACCAAAATCACCGGCGGGAGACCCCGTTATCAGTCACAAAGAGCCGGTTTGTACCGGAATTTGGGTGGTACCGCGGAGGTTCCCTGACCTTTCGTCCCTGTTTTTGATAGGGGTGCGAAAGGTTTTTTTAGTGTTATTAAATCTTTCAAGGAGTTGTTTTAACAAATGAAGGAAAAATTAAAGTCCATTCGCGAGCTCGCCGAGCAGGCTATGCAGACCTGCAAGGATTCTCGCGAGCTTGACGCCATTCGCGTCAAATACCTGGGTAAAAAGGGTGAAGTAACTGCGCTGATGAAAAACATGCGCAACTTGACTCCGGAAGAGCGTCCGGCTTTTGGTCAGATGGTCAACGATCTGCGCGCTGCAATCGAAACCGGTCTGTCCGAGAACAAGGCACGTCTGGAAGAAGCTGCTCTGGCTGCCAGGCTCAAGAGCGAGACCATCGACGTTACCATGCCGGGCGAAGCATTTACCCTTGGCAAGAAGCATCCGCTGAACATCGTTCTCGATGAAGTAAAGGATATCTTTATCGGCATGGGCTTCAACATCGCCGACGGTCCGGAAGTTGAGACCGATTGGTACAACTTTGAAGCGCTGAATATCCCGAAGGATCATCCGGCGCGCGATACGCAGGATACCTTCTATATTTCTGACAATATCATTCTGCGCACCCAGACCTCTCCGATGCAGATTCGTGCCATGGAGCACAAAAAGCCGCCGATTCGCATTCTTGCACCGGGCCGCGTATTCCGTTCCGATGCAGTAGACGCAACCCATTCTCCGATGTTCCATCAGATCGAGGGTCTGGTCGTTGACAAGAACATCCGCATGTCCGATCTGAAGGGCATTCTGGAGCAGTTTGCAAAGAAGCTGTACGGCGAAGATACCGTTGTTCGTTTCCGCCCGCACCACTTCCCGTTCACGGAGCCGTCCGCTGAGATGGATATGCAGTGCTTCAAGTGCCATGGTGTCGGCTGCCCGCTGTGTAAAAACGAAGGCTGGATTGAAATTCTCGGCTGCGGCATGGTTCATCCGAAGGTTCTGGAGGTTTGCGGCATTGATCCGAACGAGTACTCCGGCTATGCATTCGGCATCGGTCTGGAGCGTATCGTTATGAGCCGCTATAAGATCACCGATATCCGCATGTTCTATGAAAATGACGTGCGCTTCCTGCACCAGTTTTAATTGATTGCTGGAATATATTTGACTTTTGGAGGAATGAAATCATGAAGCTGCCAATGAGCTGGCTTGCCGAATTTGTAGATATGACTGGAATTTCCAACAAGGACTATGCGGACAAGATGACCATGTCCGGTTCCAAGGTGGAAGAAGTCGTTTATCTCGGCGATGAAATTAAAAATGTAGTTACAGGCAAAATTCTGTCCAACGTACCGCATCCGGACTCTGACCATCTGGTTATCTGTCAGGTAGACGTGGGCAAGGATGAGCCGATTCAGATTGTCACCGGCGCTCCGAACGCAGAGGTCGGCCGTGTTGTTCCGGTTGCTCTGCACAAGTCTTACCTGCCGGGCGGCGTAAAGATTACCAAGGGCAAGCTGCGCGGCGTACCGTCCAACGGTATGATGTGCTCGCACGAGGAATTGGGTCTGACCCTGAATGAAATCCCGTACGGCAATCCGGATGGCCTGCTGCTCATGCCGGAAGGCACACCGGTCGGTGTGGACATCAAGACACTGGTTGGTCTGGATGAATACGTGACCGACTTCGAAATCACTTCCAACCGTCCGGACTGCCTCAGCGTAATCGGTCTGGCACGCGAGACCGCTGCTACCTTTGAGCGCGAGCTCAAGCTGCACGAGCCAGTTGTCAAGGGTATCGGCGGCAACATCAACGATGATCTGTCTGTAGAAGTGGAAGCAACCGATCTGTGCCCGCGCTATACCGCACGTCTGGTGAAGAACATCAAGATTGAGCCTTCGCCGGCTTGGATGCGCGAGCGTCTGCACGCTGCCGGTGTTCGCCCGATCAACAACATTGTCGATATTACAAACTATGTTATGCTGGAATACGGCCAGCCGATGCACGCATTTGACTACTCCTGCCTGAAGGACGGCAAGATTGTCGTTCGCCGCCCGAAGGATGGCGAATGCATTCAGACACTGGACGGTGAAAACCATTCTCTCGACAAGGATATGCTGTGCATTGCTGACGGCACCACCGCTACCGCTGTTGCAGGCGTCATGGGCGGCTACGAGAGTGAAATCACCGAAAAGACCCAGACCGTTGTCTTTGAGTCTGCAAACTTCCACGGCGCAACCGTCCGTATCACAGCGCAGAAGCTGGGCATGCGCACCGAAGCTTCCGGCCGTTTTGAGAAGGGTCTGGACCCGCGCATGACTTTGGATGCTGTCAACCGCGCTTGTGAACTGATTGAGATGCTGGGTGCCGGTGAAGTCGTTGACGGTGTGATTGATGTCGATGCAACCAGCGACGAGCACAAGCGTCTGCCGCTGGAGTGCGCAAAGATGAACGCGCTGCTCGGCATTGACCTGAGCCGTGAGGAAATCATCGGATACCTGAATCGTCTGGGCTTTGTCATCGAAGGCGATGAAGTCATCGTTCCGTTCTACCGCACGGATATCGCCCGCATGTGCGATCTGGCGGAGGAAGTTGCCCGTATGTACGGCTATGACAACATTCCGACGACGCAGTTTGGCGGCACCGCTGCCGGCGGTCTGTCCCCGAAGCAGTCCTTTGAGAAGAACATCGGCGTCTATGCACGCGCTTGCGGCTTTGACGAAGCACAGAACTTCTCGTTCGGCAGCCCAAAGATGTATGACAGCATCGGTCTGCCGGAGGACAGTGAAAAGCGTCTGTCCGTCACCATTCTCAACCCGCTGGGTGAGGATTTCAGCATCATGCGTACCACTTCCCTGCCGTCTATGCTGGAGTGCCTGATGCACAACCTGAACCACAGAAACCCGACCGCAAGCCTGTACGAAGTTGCTACGGTATATCTGCCGGAAATCAAGGATGGCAAGGTAAACGCTGACGCGCTGCCGCAGGAGCCGCATATCCTGACCATGGGCACATACGGCCGCCTGTCCTTCTTCCAGTTCAAGGGCATCATTGAAAAAATCCTGAGCGAGAGCGGCGTGTCTGACGTCAGCTTCGAGCCGGTAACCGATAACCCGTCTTATCATCCGGGACGCTGCGCAAAGATCCTGACCGGCGAGACCGAGCTGGGCATCTTCGGCACCATTCATCCGGTCATTTCTAAGAATTACGGCGCCGGCAAGAGCGAAATTCTGGCTGCTGAAATCAATCTGGATGTGATGTTCGCAAACGCCAACACCGACAAGCTGTATCAGCCGCTGCCGAAGTATCCGGCATCCACCCGCGACATCGCCGTTCTGTGCGATGATTCCATTCCGGTTGCACACATGGAAAAGGCGATTGCAAAGGCTGTCGGCGGCATTCTGGAGGCCGTTTCCCTGTTTGACGTATACAAGGGCGATCAGGTTCCGGAGGGCAAAAAGAGCGTGGCTTATTCGATGCGCCTGCGCGGCAGTGACCGCACGCTGACCGATGAAGAGTGCGACAATGCAATGAAGAAGGCAATCGCTGCCCTCGAAAAGCAGTTCGACGCAAAACTTCGTCAGTAAAATATCCTTTACAATCCTTTACAATTTTGATTTTTTGTATTATCATGATAGATAGTTGAAAGGAGGGCTCTGAAATGCTTGATGGAACAAGAAAGTTCAGCATGAAAGAAGAAAGTAATAAGGAAATGAAGCGCGTGCTTCAGACAGTATATGATGCTCTGAAGGAAAATGGCTATAATCCGATCAACCAGATTGTGGGTTATCTGCTCTCCGAGGATCCAACATATATTACGAACTACAACAACGCACGCAGCTTAATTCGCAAGATTGATCGCGATGAGCTGATGCAGGAACTGATTTCCAATTATCTGGATCTGTAATGCAAAACATAAACGCAGGACGGCTTTCCGTCCTGCGTTTTCTGTTTTTACTGCACCGGTTCGTTCGTAATTTTATCCAAAATTATCGCGCTTTTTCTTTATTTTGTGCCGCATGTTCAACAAAATATACGGTAATGTGTATAAAAAGTGCATCATTTTCCGTGCTGTGACATGAGAAGAAAACATTGACAGCGCACGCTGCGTATGCTATACTATATCCAGTGTAACCGAATTGTAATGTGTTAGAGAGTTGATTGTAACCTAGGAAATGCAATTGTAACTTTCTGTTCGCGCCGATGCGGTTGTATGCAAGTCTTTCGTTTGACAGAGATTCTTCAGCGTGTTATACTGGATATATTATTGCGAATTTTTAATCAAAGGAGAAATACGATATGTCAGCTACCGCTAAGAAAAGTGCAGATGAACAGATTCTGACCTACAAAGGTCATCCACTTATGAGACATAACAACATTATTTATTATGGCAGCATGAGCGACCGTTACATCATCATGATGCAGATCCTTGAGACCAAGAAGGTTAAGGATATGGAAGTAGCAACGAAGGTTGCCGTTCAGCTGCAGCAGACATCCCCAAGCGTGCGTCCGAAGGATCGCATCGTAAAGAAGACCGAAAAGAATGGTCTGTATACAGCTCTGGATATCGCCGTTGTATGGCTGAACCGAGCACTGTCTGCGAAGTAACCATTATTTCGTTAATTTTCAGGAGGATATTCCCATGATACGTTCAAAGAAGATGAAGTTTGCAGTAACCACCGCAGCAGCAACTGCAATCGTATGCACTGGTGCGCTGGCCGCAAATGTAACTTCTACCACCGATGTAAATGTTCGTTCCGGCGCAGGTAATTCTTACTCTGTTCTGACGGTTATGAAGTCCGGTACCACCACCGCAAGTCTCGGCACTTCCGGCAAGTGGACCAAGGTAAATGTAAACGGCAAGACCGGTTATGTATACAGCAAGTATCTGACCTCCGGCGGCAACACTTCTTCTACCCCGTCCAACAACGGTTCCCAGAACGTTTCTAAGACCGTTTACATCTCTGCATCTTCTTTGAATGTTCGTTCCGGTGCAGGCACCTCCTACGGTGTCATCGGCAACCTGAAGAAGGGCAACAGCGCTTCTGTTGTAGGCTCCACCAACGGCTGGTACAAGATTAAGTACGGCAGCGGTTACGGCTACATCAGCAGCAAGTACACCACGTCCTCTGCTCCGTCCAACGGCGGCGGAAACAACGGCGGTACGGTTACCCCGTCCAACGGCTCCGGTTCTTCCATCGTATCGTATGCTAAGAGCTTCTTGGGTTGCTCTTACGTATATGGCGCTACCGGCCCGCGCAGCTTCGACTGCTCCGGCTTTACTCAGTATGTATACGCACACTTTGGCAAGTCCATCCCGCGTAACTCCGCTGCTCAGTACTCCAGCTCCAAGAAGATTTCCAAGTCCCAGCTGCAGGCAGGCGATTTGATCTTCTTCTCCAACTCCTCTGCAGGCAAGGTTGGTCACGTAGCAATCTACATTGGCGGCGGTCAGATGATTCACGCAGCAAACTCCAAGACCGGTGTATGCATTGACAGCATCAACAGCTCTTACTACACCAGCCACTACATTGGCTGCGGTCGTTACTAATACATAATATTTGCATAAAAAGCTGACTGATTGTAATCAGTCAGCTTTTTTGTATGCAGATTTTGTGAATGCTGTACGATGCATTTTCTCCCATGTATCGTTTATAATAAATACAAGTAGATATCGAAGGTATGCTCTCACCTGCTTTGTGCAGGGCACGGAATCGGGTGCAAGTCCCGACGAGTCGGTCACTGTGAAGCCGCCATTGTGCGGATAAGTCAGATACGTGGAGCGCATACAGTACGCCTGCCGGAACTGGGATGTACGAAAAAGCGGGAGACAGCTTTGCCGTTCTCCTCTGTTTTGCGTACTCTGTTTTGGTCAGGGTACGCATTTTCTTTTAGGAGGTTGTGTTTGTGTCCCATCACTATTCGTATTTTACACACAAAAAATGTGAATACTTCCCCTGCCATCCAGGTGCAGATCCCGATAATTTCAACTGTCTTTTCTGCTATTGCCCGCTGTATCCGTTGGGCAAGGACTGCGGCGGCACATTTGATTATCTGCCGAACGGTTACAAAGACTGCAGCCGCTGTCTCTACCCGCACAAGCGCGAAAACTATGATGCCATCGTGCGGCGGTATCAGGAGATTTTGGCGGTGATGCATACGGAACCGGAAGACGAAGAAATGGATGAAGCAATATGACCTTACAGCAGCTCAAATACGTCGTGACGACCGCCGATGCCGGAACGGTCAGTGAGGCCGCCAAACGGCTATACATCGCTCAGCCGTCTCTCACGGCCTCTATCAAGGAGTTGGAACACGAGCTTGGCATTACTATTTTTCATCGGACAAACAAAGGTGTCATTGTCTCGGCGGACGGCGAAGAATTTCTCGGCTATGCCCGTCAAATCATGGAACAGACTGCTCTGATGGAAGAACGTTATTTTGGCGCCGCGCCGGTCAAGCATCGCTTCTGCGTCTCGACACAGCACTATTCCTTCGCCGTAGAAGCGTTTGTCGCTCTGCTCAGGCAATACGGCGGTGATACTTATGATTTTCGCATCCGAGAGACCAAAACACATGAAATTATCGAAGATGTCTGCCGCCTAAAAAGTGAGGTCGGCGTGCTGTATCGCAACCCATTTAACGCAATCGTCATCAACAAGACTCTAAAAGACAATGGTTTGCTTTTCCACACACTCTTTACGGCAAAGGCACACGTCTTTGTCGGTGCAGACAATCCATTGGCACAACAAACCTCTGTGACATTGGCGGATTTGGCTCCATATCCTCGTCTGTCCTATGAACAAGGCGAGCACAATTCGTTTTATTTTTCTGAGGAAATTCTCAGTACGCTGGACTGTGACAAGGACATTCTGGTCTCTGACCGCGCAACGCTGTTCAACCTGCTCATCGGCTTAAACGGCTACACGATTTGCAGCGGCGTCATCAACGAACAGCTCAACGGCAAAAACATCGTTGCGGTTCCGCTGGATGTCGATGAATATATGGAAATCGGTTACATCACGCACAAGCGCACAACGCTCAGCCCCTTCGGCAGGCATTACATCGAGCTTCTCAGGCACTATACCGCGCCGTATGAATCCCAGATATAGGCTGATTCTATAGCAAACCGCTCCCGTTTGATATTTTACAGCAGGCGAGAAATATCGTATACTGCAACCATAGAAAATCAAGCAAAGGAGCATATAATCATGAGCAAGAAATCTATTCCGTTTATTTATGATATGGTCGGCAGCTTTCTGCGTCCGGCAGCCCTCAAGCAGGCACGCGAGGACTTCAAGGCCGGAAAAATCACCCGTGAAGCACTGACACAGGTAGAAAATGAGGAAATCACAAAGCTGGTCGCCAAGGAAAAAGCCGCTGGTTATCACGCCATCACAGACGGCGAATTTCGCCGCAGCTATTGGCATCTGGACTTTATGTGGGGACTCAACGGCATCAAGGAAATCGAGCTGGATCACGGATACTTCTTTCACGGCGAGGAAACCACACCGGGTTCTATCGAAGTGACCGGCAAAATCAGCGGCGAAAATCATCCGTTTGTCGAGCATTTCAAATTCATGAAGCAGTTTGAAGATGAAAACACCATTGTCAAGCAGACGATGCCTGCACCGGCGCAGCTTCTCGCAGAGTTAGACCGTGAGGACAACAGCATCAAGACGTCTGCGATTTATCCGAACATGGAGGATTTGATGCAGGATGTTGCCGCCGCATACCGCACGGTCATTCAGGAGCTGTACGATGCAGGCTGCCGCAATATTCAGTTTGATGACTGCACATGGGGCATGTTCTGCGATTCCAATTACTGGAACGCCCGCCAGCATGACAATGTATCGCTGGAAAGCGAAGCAGAAAAGTATCTGCGTGTCAACAACCTCGCTATGGAAGGCAAACCGGCAGATTTGACCATTGCAACCCATGTATGCCGCGGCAATTACCATTCCACATATGCTTGCTCCGGTGCATACGATGCTGTCGCACCGTATCTGTTCGCAAACGAAAAGGCAGACGCCTTTTATCTGGAGTTCGATGATGAGCGCTCCGGCAGTTTCGAGCCGCTTCGGTACATGGCACAGGGCAAACAGGTTGTCCTCGGTCTGATTACCACCAAATCTCCGGTTTTGGAGAACAAGGACGCAATTATTGCCCGCATTCATGAAGCGGCAAAATATATTCCGCTTGACCGACTGTCTCTCAGCCCGCAGTGCGGCTTTGCCTCCTGCGAAATCGGCAACAAGCTCGTCGATGCCGACCAGTGGAACAAGCTGGCACTCGTCAAGGAAATTGCCGAGGAAGTTTGGGGCCAATAAAAAAACAGCAAAAGAGCGCACAGCAGAGAAATCTCTACTGTGCGCTCTCGCATATTTATTTGGAGTATTCAAATTCAGCAGAAGCCGAAGATTATGCCTGCCACTTCCAGTCGCGGACTTCCGGCATATCCAGACCGTACTCGTTGATATACTGCTTGTGCTCAACCAGCTTGTCGCTCATCTTCTGATACAGATAAGCGCCGCGGTTGCCGAGCTGCGGCAGACGGAGCAGAACGTCCTGAACCAGGTGGAAACGGTCAATGTCGTTCTGTACACGCATATCAAACGGCGTGGTGATGGTGCCCTCTTCCTTGTAACCGCGAACGTGCAGCTGGCGGTTATGACGGCGATAGGTCAGCTCGTGAATCAGAGTCGGATAACCATGGAATGCGAAGATAATCGGCTTATCCTTGGTGAACAGCATGTCGTACTCTGCATCGGACAGACCATGTGGATGCTCAGCCTTCGGCTGCAGCTTCATCAGGTCAACAACGTTGATGACACGAACCTTCAGTTCCGGCAGTTCCTTGCGCAGGATAGATACAGCAGCCAGCGTCTCCAGTGTCGGAGTCTCGCCGCAGCAAGCCATAACAACATCCGGCTCCTGACCGGCATCGTTGGAAGCCCACTCCCAAACGCCGATGCCCTGTGTGCAGTGCTTGACAGCCTGCTCCATGGTCAGCCACTGCGGACGCGGATGCTTGGATGCAACGATAACGTTGACATAGTTGCGGCTGCGGATACAATGATCGAAGCAGGACAGCAGGCAGTTTGCATCCGGCGGCAGATACAGGCGAACCACGTCTGCCTTCTTGTTTGCAATGTGGTCAAGGAAGCCCGGATCCTGATGGGTAAAGCCGTTGTGATCCTGCTGCCATACGTTGGAAGCCAGAATCAGGTTCAGGGATGCAATCTTCTGACGCCACGGCAGCTGGTTGCAAACCTTCAGCCACTTTGCGTGCTGTGCTGCCATCGAGTCGATGATACGGATGAATGCTTCATAGCTTGCAAAGAAGCCATGACGACCGGTCAGCAGGTAGCCTTCCAGCCAGCCCTCGCACATATGCTCGGACAGCATGGAATCCATGATGCGGCCGTCCTTTGCAAGGAATTCATCGGTCGGCAGAGTCTCTGCATTCCAATCGCGGTTGGTTACTTCAAAAGCAGCATTCAGACGGTTGGAAGCGGTCTCATCCGGACCAAATACGCGGAAGTTGCGGCTGTCCTCGTTGAGCTTCAGGATATCGCGGACAAATTTGCCCATCTCGATCATGTCCTGACCCTCGGTAGCGCCCGGCTGACCAACTGGGAATGCGTAGTCGCGGAAGTCCGGCAGACGCAGGTCACGCAGCAGCAGACCGCCGTTTGCGTGCGGGTTTGCACCGATTCTGTGGTCGCCCTTCGGTGCCAGCTCACGCAGTTCCGGAATCAGACGGCCGTTCTCGTCGAACAGCTCCTCTGCATGATAGCTCTCCAGCCAATTCTTCAGGATTTCCAGATGCTCCGGCTTGTCCATCATGATCGGAACCTGATGTGCACGGAAGCTGTTTTCGATCATGTTGCCGTCTACTTCCTTCGGACCGGTCCAGCCCTTCGGGGTGCGCAGAACGATCATCGGCCATACCGGACGCGTTGCATCGCCGGTTTCGCGTGCGTGCTTCTGAATTGCCTTGATTTCCTCAATGACGACGTCCATGGTCTCAGCCATCTTGCGATGCATGGTCATCGGATCGTCACCCTCTACGAAGTACGGCTTCCAGCCGCAGCCCTCGAAGAACTTCTGCAGCTCCTCATGAGAGATTCGTGCGAAGATGGTTGGGTTTGCAATCTTGTAACCGTTCAGGTGCAGAATCGGAAGAACTGCGCCGTCGGTAATCGGATTCAGGAACTTGTTGGACTGCCAAGAGGTTGCCAGCGGGCCGGTCTCTGCCTCGCCGTCGCCTACGGTGACAGCGGCAATCAAATCCGGATTGTCATATACTGCACCAAATGCGTGCGCGATGGAGTAACCCAGCTCGCCGCCCTCGTTGATGGAACCCGGGGTCTCCGGAGCAACATGGCTTGCGATGCCGCCCGGGAAGGAGAACTGCTTGAACAGGCGCTTCATGCCCTCCAAGTCCTCGCTTACGTTCGGGTAAACTTCGCTGTAGGTGCCTTCCAGATAGGTGTTTGCAACAAAGAAGTTGCCGCCATGTCCCGGACCGGACAGCAGGATCATGTCCAGATCATACCGCTTGATTACGCGGTTCAGGTGTACATATACAAAGTTCTGGCCAGGTACGGTGCCCCAGTGGCCTACAATCTTCTTCTTAATCTGCTCCATTGTCAGCGGCTCGCGCAGCAACGGGTTGTCCAGCAGATACAGCTGGCCGGCAGCCAGATAGTTGGTTGCACGCCAATACGCATTCATCTTGCGCAGCAGTTCGTCTGTCAGCGGTCCTTTTTCTTCGCAGACCGGCTTCATGTTTTCGCTCATGAGTCAGACTCCTTTCGTTTTGTATGAATTAATCTATAAGACTTTTTCTATCCGACATTGTACGACATCAGAGGAAATGAAGGCAAGTTTTGAAAGTTAAAAAAGTAACGAAAAAGGCAATCTTATTTTTACCCGTTTTGTCGACAATTAACCATTTGTTACTTGCAGGTTCAAAAATACAAAAAATCGTGCAAGTTTTCACATAAAATTGAGCACATTTCCAATATATAACAGAAAAAAGTATGTATATTCTTGCTCTGTTTTATGTATGCAGCCTGTTAAAAAATGTACAATATGTAACAGCTCACATGCAAAAACCCCGCCATGCAACTACATGACGGGGTTGGAAATGCTATACTATGTTTTTACTTCGCGTAAAATTCATCGACAGCGTTAAAGAACGCATCAATATTGTCCCAGCTGGACATCGGCGGGATATCGCAGCCGGAAGAAATTACAAAGTTCGGATACTTGCAGCACTTCTCCATGACGGACAGCGTTGCTTCACGAACAGATTCCGGTGTGCCGTTGCGGAACTGACCGGCAGGGTCAACGTTGCCCATGCAGATGACATCGGACGGAACCTTGGACATGATTTCCTCCATGTCAACCGCATTGCCGAAATGATATGCATTGGCATGTGCGCTCAGGATAGAATCCAATGTGACATTTGCCGTGTTGCCGCAGTTATGATAGATGACAGCGAAGTTTTCGTCCTTGACTTCTTCTACAATGCGCTTGCAGTAATCGCCGGAGAATTCAACAGCCAGCGACGGAGACAGCAGACCTGCAAGCGGCTCTGCGATAACCACGCCGTTTGCGCCGATTGCCTTGTATGCCTTGATGTACTTAATGATAAACTCGGCGGACTTTTCCAGCACAACATGTGCCATGTCCGGCTCATCGTAGCAGTAAATCAAAGAAGATGTTACGTCCATCAGACGGCCAGCCAGCGAGAACGGGCCGATAACGCCTGCAAATACCGGACGATCGGTAATCAGATCCATTGCCTTCTCAATGGCATCAATGTAAATCTGCGTGCGGCCTGCACCGATTTCCGGTACCTCCAAAGCCTCTGCCGCTTCCATACGCTCGTCTTCATCAATTTCCGTGTCGAGAACCGGACCAACTACCGTCGGAACCTCGTCGTCAGCGACGCGAATCGGCGCACCGAAGCACTCGGCCTCAACCGACAAATCCATCAAGGATACTGCGCCGCCGGCATTCGGCGTGCGGTCGGCAACAGCCTTCATGCCCTTTGCCTGTAAATCGCTGTCGTTAATCAGTTCCTTTACTGTAATGCCCATCAGCTGGATGGACGGAAAAGACAGTACCGGCAGCGCCTTCTTTACCGGAGCTTCCAACAGCTCCTTGGTCCACTGATCCATATTCATTTTCATAATTATATTTCTCCTTTTCTCTAGGTCTTGTTGTATTTCGTGGTATCTTTTCTCTCTGGTATAAGAATACCATATTCCAAATTTTCAGTATTGTACTCCATTTCCCTATCCGAGGCTATTTTTGCATAATATTACTCAAAAACGCACAGGCGTCCATAAAAAAATTGTAAACAGCCACGCCCGCGCCAATTCGGCACGAGCATGGCTGTTGTTTCAGCGACTGGATTCTGTTTTTTTATTTCATCTGCTGTTCATACGCTTCGATCATCTGCTTGACCATCTGACCGCCGATAGAACCCGCCTGACGCGCTGTCAGATCTCCATTGTATCCATCCTTCAGGTCGATGCCAACCTCGCGGGCTGCTTCCATCTTGAAACGATCCATTGCGGCCTTTGCTTCCGGTACGTTCAGCTTATTCGAATTGCGGTTCATATCGTTCTCTCCTTTGTTTGTCCGATCTCTGTGCTAACAGTATATGAAATTCCGCATATTCTATGCAGCAAACGACAAGGCTCACAATAGCAGTTTATGCCTGATTCGTCAAATGTCGCCCCATTATCCAGATTCCTTCGCGTTTTTTTATGAACTATGCTGGTATTTGCCAAATTTGTGCAGTTTTCTTTGAATCATGCGGCAATGTCCGCTATAATAAAGAGAGATGCTATAAACATCGCTTGATTTTAAATTTTCATCGGGAGGCTGTACGAACTATGTCTTGTGTATCCGTACCAAAGATCTTGATGCCAAAGGACGGCATCGACTTGAAGAAATGGGCTGTTGTCGCTTGTGACCAGTATACTTCTCAGAAAGAGTATTGGGCTGAGACCGACCACATTGTCGGTGATGCACCGTCCACTCTGCGCCTGACGCTTCCGGAGGTCTATCTGGAGGACGCTGATGTAGCAGACCGTATTGCAAACATCAACGAAACCATGAAGCAGTATCTGTCCGACGGCACGCTGACCGAGCTGCCTGCCGGTTTCATCCTGACCGAGCGTTATTCCGGCGGCACATCTCCGCGCCGCGGTCTGGTTGCTGCCATTGATCTGGAATGCTATGAATACACAGCCGGCTCCCGTTCTCTCGTTCGCCCGACCGAGAAAACCGTTGTCGAGCGCATTCCGCCGCGTCTTGCTGTCCGCAAAAACGCTTCTATCGAAGTTCCGCACATCATGCTGCTCATCGACGACCCGAACCGCACCGTCATCGAGCCGATGTTCGAAAAGACCGATGCCCTGCAGAAGGTCTATGACACGGATCTGATGCAGAACGGCGGCCATATCAACGGCTGGTTTATTCCGGAAGGCGAGCTGACCGATCACCTGATTGCAGAGATGGAGAAGCTCAACGACCGGAAAACATTCAATGAGAAGTACCGCCTGACCAAGGATCTGCCGCTGCTGCCGTTTGCTGTCGGCGACGGCAATCATTCGATGGCAACGGCAAAGGCATACTGGGAGGACGTCAAAAAGACGCTGACACCGGAGGAACAGGAAAACCATCCGGCACGCTATGCACTGTGCGAAATCGTCAACATCCATGACGAGAGCCTGCTCATCGAGCCGATTCACCGCGTGATGTTCCATGTCGATCCGGAGGATCTGCTGGGCGCCGCTGTGACCTTCTACTCGAAGAACGGCAGCCAGTGCATTTTCTCGGACGAGAAGGCCGCTGCCGATCCGGAAAATCATACGGTTCGCTACTGCTTCGGCGGCAAAACCGGCACCATGACCGTCATTCGTCCGAAGTGGGGCATTCCGCTCGGCACCCTGCAGGCATTTCTGGATGATTATCTGGAACAGCACAGTGAGGCAAAAATCGACTACATTCACGGCGAAGATGTCGTATCCAAGCTGGGCAACGAAGCGGGCAACATGGGCTTCTTCCTGCCGGACATCGAAAAGAACGATCTGTTCCGCGGCGTCATCATTGATGGCGTTTTGCCGCGCAAGACCTTCTCGATGGGTGAAGCACACGAAAAGCGCTATTATATGGAATCCAAGATGATCGTCAAGTAACTGCGTCATTTTCTTTCGGGACTGTCCACACAGGGCAGTCCCGTTTTTTATCCCAAATCAACATCGCTTTCCCGTTTTCGATACGGCAAAACGAAAAGATGCCGCAAAATATGAATTTTTTCTGCGGCGAAAAACAGCAGGATACTATCATGTACGCCGCATCATCCTGTATTTCTATCTCCGGCTCACGCAGCACACAGCGAAAACAGGCATCGTGACTGAAAAACGCCCGCTTTTGGGGCGGCTGCGTGTCCGCAACATATTGCTCTGGCAGCGCGGGCCAGTATCCCAGCGAGGATAAATACTGCTTGCTCATCGTGCGGTCAATCGTCAATCCATCTCCGTCCGGCTGCGCGACGCCAATGAGCAGCGGCTGTGCGCCATCTCGTATTCCCCACACGCGCAGCACTTCTCCGTATTTCGGCAGCGCACCGGCCGCGCAAAAGCGAACGGTTGTCTCTGTCTGCGAAAGCTGCATCTCTCCCCAATGCGCTTGCTGTCGGCTGATTTCCATATGCTAAAAAAATCCCCCTGCACAGCATATGCTGCACAGGGGAAAAATCATACATGCGGTCAATGTTTTATGTAAGCATTGACCTTTTTCTCAGTCTTTTGCATTGAGACCAAAACTCACGGCTAATGCGCGATCTACTTCATCCATATGCGAGGCATCCAGCGTTCCCATTTTTTCCCGCAGTCTGCGTTTGTCCAGCGTGCGAATCTGTTCGGTCAAAATCACAGAATCCCGCGTCAGGCCAAACGTGCGGGCACCGAGAGAAATATGTGTCGGCATTTTCGCTTTGTTGACCTGCGAGGTAATCGCCGCCGCGATAACAGTCGGGCTGTATCGGTTTCCGACGTTGTTCTGTATAATCAAAACCGGACGCATACCGCCCTGTTCACTGCCGACTACCGGCGACAAATCTGCATAATAAATATCGCCGCGTTTGACATGATGCTCCAAAACAATCACACTCCGTAGGAAAGATTTCAGGCGTTTTTCCTGATACTGTTACTTTCCCCAGCAATCCGGTTATTTAATCATGCACCGTAAGAATATTTTCTCTTTGCCTCATTGTATGCGTTATGCGCCGAGATAGATACGCGGCACACGCTTGCTGATATCGCAGGTGACCTCATAAGAAATCGTACCTGCTGCCGCTGCGAGGGTATCCGCCGTAATCGGACAATCGCCAAATACGGTCACTTCATCGCCGCGTTTCACATCCATGCCCGTGACATCCGCCCAAGCCATATCCATGCAGATGCGTCCGACGGTCGGCACGACTTTATCCTGTATGACAACCGAAATATGATTGCTTGCCACACGCGGATAGCCATCCGCGTAGCCAATGGTAAACACAGCCACGCGCATCGGCTTGTCCGCCGTGAATGTGCGGCCATAGCCAATGGAATCTCCCGCCGGAATATCGCGCACCTGTGCCACACGAGCCTTCACGGTCATAACCGGCTTGAGCGGAACGGTTTTCTTGGTATCTGCGTCCGGATAATAGCCATATAAAATAATGCCGGCGCGCACCATATTAAACGCACCTTCCCGATACAAATCCGTCGTAAAGGTCTGTGTGTGCTGCAAAATAGCAGCACTGTTGGAGCAATGGCGGTACATGAGATTGACACCGTGCTTTTCCAGCTCCAGACACATATCTACAAACCGGCGGTACTGCAGTTCGGTAAATTCTTCGCCGCCGTTGACGTCGGCAACCGCAAAGTGCGTAAAGGCGCCTTCCGCTTCCAATCCTGGCAGAGAAATCGCCTGCAAAATCTCCTGTACGTTTTCCTTTGTAGCGCGCGTTTCAAAGCCAATGCGCGTCATACCGGTGTTCAGCGCAATATGTACCCGAATCGGCTTTCCAGCCGCCTGTGCTGCCGCAGAAAATGCCTTTGCCGTGTCGGTATCGCACAGCGCTGCTGCGATGTCATATTCCGCCAGCAGTGCGGCATCTGCATCACCCACATAGCCCAGCACCAAAATGGGAAGCGTAAAGCCCGCCTCGCGCAGCTCTACGCCCTCTCCAATCGTTGCCACGGCAAAAAAATCCGCACCTGCATCGCGGAGCACGGTTGCCGCCTGTACGGCGCCGTGTCCGTAAGCATCCGCCTTCACAACGCCGAGCACCTTTGCCTCCGGCATAATCGCCTTTACGTGGTCACGAATCTGTGTAAAGTTGTATCTCAAATTATCCAAGTTGATTTCTGCCCAGCATCTGCCGGTTTCGTTTGTTGTTGCCATGATTGCCTTTCCCACTTTCCTTCACGGCTGCAAGACACAGTGTTGTACCGTGCAGTCCATGATTTGTTTTCCATTCGTATATATATGAGCCTCCGTCAGCGCAAAGCTGTCCGGCTGCAAATATACTTCTTTGACGGCGGTTCCCTCTTCGCCTGTATCTTCATAGCGAAGGGCAATGCGTCCGTTTTCCTGCCACACCTGCTTGGGCACGCCCGTTTGTAGGTCATGCAGCAAATATGTTGTGACATCCGCCGGTGTCAGTCCTTTTTTGTCCGGCATCGCGGTCTCCAGCTCGGCATCGTCATAGCAAAAGACATAGTCTTCTCCCGCAATGACCGCTCGGATGCCCGCCACAGATTCCGGTTTTTGAATTTCCAATTCGGCTGTATTCGTATCTTTGTGATACGTATATTGAATCTGATACGCCATCGCGTATTCGTCCAAATTCGATGTGATGTTTGAGATCAATTCGATGGTCTGCGCATCGCAATATGCCTCCTGCACAGCCGCTGCCAATTGGGTCGGGTCGCTGACGGCGCAACAGCCGCACAGCAGCGACACAACGAGCAGGCTGCTCCCAATCCGTTTCAAACGGTGTTACCACTCCCTGGAGTTGAGCGGTTTGAGTACCCGTGGAATATACCGCAGCATATCCGTCGGCGTCATGCCAAATTCTCCGATGTCGTTGGCGCACAAATCGCCCGCCCGACTGTGAATGTATGCGCCGCAGGCAGCCGCCGCGAGCGGTTCCAGCCCTTGCCCCAGCAGAGACAGAATGATGCCGGACAAGACATCTCCGCTTCCGCCCTTTGCCATACCCGGATTGCCGTGCACGTTTTGATACAGCGCACCGTGCGGGTCTGCAATGATCGTCCGATGTCCCTTGAGCAGCAGCACACAGCGGTGCTTTTTCGCAAACGCGGATGCCATTGCCTCCCGATGTTCTGTCGATGGAACATCACAGATGCGCGCAAACTCATGCTTGTGCGGGGTTAAAATCACGGGGTACTTTGCTTTCTCCACTACATCTATATGTCCCGCCAGTGCATTTATGCCATCGGCATCAAGAACCAGCGGGCATTCTGCCTGTTCGATGATGGTTTGTACCGCCTGTGTCACGCCCTCGCTGATGCCGAGACCCGGTCCTGCCAAAATCGCCGCACGGCGCTCTAGAGACGGCAGACAATCCGCCGAAATTTTTCCGTCTGCGCCGGTTTCCAGCGGTACAAATGTCGGCTCATTGAGCTTTGCCGCCAAAATCGGATAAATACAGGACGGCAGTGCCAGCGTGACAATGCCGGAGCCGGTGCGTACAGCTGCCTGCGCCGCAAAAAACGGAGCGCCGATGTAATCCCGACAGCCGCAAACGGCAAGCACACGGCCATAGGTATTCTTATCGCTCTCCGGCTCGCGCGGGTGCATATGCTGCGCGAGATATTTCCAATCAATCGTTTTCATGTGTTGTCTCCTGTGCATCGCCCAGTAAAATTGCCGTTGCCGTGGCATATTCCCGACAGTGCGAGATGCTGAGCAGGAAATTCCCCTGCGGCTTGTGCACCTGCGGCGCACCCAATGCATCGTGTGTAATCTCGATGTCTTTCAAGTTCAGTCCGCGCTGAAACCCTGTGCCAAGCGCCTTGGCAACCGCTTCTTTGGCGCAAAACAGACCGGCAGCGGATTCCGCTTTGTTTTTCGCTTTGGTCTCCAACCACGCTTGCTCCTGCGGCGTAAACGTATGGCTGACAAATCGTTCGCGCTGGATAGCGCGCCGAATGCGTTCGATTTCGATGATGTCGGTTCCCAATCCTATCACGGTTTCCCCTCCAATCCTTTCTTATTCTATCACCTTTTATTTGGTTTGTCTGCATCACCCTGAGAGAGATTTCAAATTTTTTCAAATAAATTTAAAAAATTGAAAAATTATTGTTGACACAACGCAAATTCCCTGCTATAATAACAAACGTTGCAGCGAAGAGATGCAGCGAAAAAAATCGAGGTGTGGCTCAGTTTGGTAGAGCGCTGCGTTCGGGACGCAGAGGCCGTGGGTTCAAGTCCCGCCACCTCGACCACCTTTCACAGAGCAGAATTTCTGCTCTGTTTTTTTGTTGCCGTCAGCCGCCCGTTTCATTCTTCCCCGCCGCTATTGAAAATTCTCCGGATATATGATATGATTCCAAAAGATATCATTTGGAAAGGAATCTCTCATTTATGACTGATAAGAACTTTAGCATCACTTTGGGCGAGTACAAAGGCATCAAGCGTGCACCGATTACCGCCGATGTAACGAACGATGAAGTACAGGCTGCCATCAAGCAGGAACAGGAGCAGCGCGCCAAGATGCATGACGTAGAGCGTCCGGCACAGCTGGGCGATACCGCTGTCATCGACTTCGCAGGCTTCCTCGGCGACGAGCAGTTCGAGGGCGGCACGTCCGAGAACTACTCTCTGGCTCTCGGCTCCAACACCTTTATTCCGGGCTTTGAGGAGCAGTTGGTAGGCACCAGCGCCGGTGATGAAGTAGACGTCAACGTAACGTTCCCGGAAAACTATCCGGCAGGCAATCTGGCTGGTCAGCCGGTTGTGTTCAAGTGCAAGGTACACAAGGTGCAGGAGCGCAAGCTGCCGGAGCTGAACGACCTGTTCGGCAAGATGTACGGCTTTGCAAACTACAAGGAATTTGAGCAGAACGTACACGACGCGCTGGTACAGCAGAAGGAGCAGGCAGCTCGTTCGCAGGTACAGAACGCTCTGCTGGAGCAGATTGTTGCAAACTCCGAAATCGACCTGTCCGACGAATTTGTAAACGCGTTTATTGAGCAGATGCTCGCAACGGTTACGCAGGATCTGGCGCGTCAGGGCGCTTCTATGGAGCAGTATCTGGCATACCGCAACATCACTGACGAGCAGCTGCGCGCAGAGATGCGCCCGCAGGCTGAGGCTACCGGCAAGGCATCCGCCGTTCTCGCTTCGATTGCTCAGCAGGAAGGCATTGTCATCACCGACGAGGACGTTGACAACGACGTTCGCCGCATGGCTATGATGTACCAGATGGACTATGACAAGCTCGCCGGCACCATGGACGAAGCTGCACGCGAGAGCGTTCGCAACAGTCTGGAAATTTCCAAGGCTCTGCAGCTGGTTTTTGATGCTTCCATCGAAGAGTAATTACGGATACACTGCAAGAGGACGTCTGTCACGGCGTCCTCTTTTCTCTGCACACAATAGGAGGTTGTTTTTATGCTGCGTATGATCGCATTGGATTTGGATGGCACGCTGCTGCGCTCGGACAAGACGCTCTCTGCACGCACCAGACAGGTTTTAGAGTCGTATATCGCAAAGGGCACGCATGTCGTCGTGGCGAGCGGCCGTTCCTATGATTCGCTGCCGCAAGAGGTGCTCTCCGTCCCCGGCATAGATTACGCCATCACATCCAACGGTGTGGTGATCTGCCACCGACCGACCGGCGAAAAACTGTTTTATTCCCCGCTCAAGCCCACGTGTACGCAGCAGCTGCTCTCCCTCATTCAAACGCATCAGGCCGAATTTGAAGTGTTTTTAGACGGCGTGCCGTATGCAGATGCAGCGTTCGTGGCGCACCCCACCGCATACGGCTTGCCGGACGCTGCGACACAGTACATTCAGTCGACACGCAAGCCGGTTGAAAACCTGCTCTCGTTTACACGGGAGCACATACAGGAATTAGACTGCTTGGATTTTATCACCATCGACCAGCAAAAGCGAAAACTTTTGTCGCAGCAGCTTGAGCAAATTTCTGGAATTTACGTGACATCCTCCGTCCCGCATCTGCTGGAAATTTCCGATGCATCTGCCGGAAAAGGCGCGGCTCTGCGCCGCTTAGCACAGCATTTGGATATTCCGCGCGAGCAAATCGCTGCGTTCGGCAATGAGGAAAACGATTTGGATATGATTGCATTCGCCGGTGTCGGCGTTGCGGTTGCCAACAGTCCGGCACATGTGCGCGATTGCGCAAATTTTGTCACGGGAAGCAACGATGAGGACGGCGTTGCAGATTTTCTGGAACGGTATTTGACACAGCAGTAAAAAAAGTCTCGTTTGGTTTTCACCAAAACGAGACTTTTTTTTATAATTTTTCTTACGCTTCAAACGCCTGCTTGATGCTGTTGTAATGCAGGAACTTATCCTGCTCAGCCAGCTTTTTGATTGTGTCCAAATCGGCAAACTGGAAGCCCATGGCCTCCGCCGTCTGAATATGCACATCTTCTTCCTTGACGTCCATCTCGAAGCGATAGATGTCTACAAAATAGTTGTCGCCCTCGTCCGGATTGATGCGCTGATATGAGAACAAATAACCGCCGTCTGCGCCTGTGACATCCAAACCGGTCTCTTCCCAGATTTCACGCTGAATTGCCTGTGCGGAGGTCTCTCCTGCCATTACGCCGCCGCCGGAAACTTCCCATGCGCCCGGCGCCCATGCCTTGGTCATCACACGCTGGGTAATCAAAAATTTGCCGTCCGGCCGACGAATGACGCCGAGCACCGTCAAATGAAATTCTCCCGGCTTCATGTGCCAGTCGTTCTTTTTCATTGTCCGTCCGGTTGGCTGTTTATTTTCATCATAAATGTCCCATAATTCCATAATTTGGCACTCCTGTTCTGTTTTTCCCGTAAAGATACCTTTTTATTATACGTCTGTTCGGGAAAATCAGCAAGTATAATTCGCAAAAAATCCCCAAAAACGCGAAGCGTGCGCCTATCCTGTATACTTTGCATAATTTTAGCATATGATCATCGGAATTTCCTTGACATTTTGACAAAACAGAAGTATAATAAACACAAGTCAAAAGGTTACTGGTTATGACATATCCGGCAGCCAAATCAGGAGGTGTTCCTATGTATCCTATCATCACTATCAGCCGTGAGTTCGGCAGCGGCGGTCATTCCATTGGTCAGGCTGTTGCAAAAGAGCTTGGCATTCCGTTTTATGACAGCGTTATCGTTGAGGAAGCTGCAAAAAAGAGCGGCTACTCTACGGATACCGTCGTAGAAGATGGAGAATACACAACGCTCTCTCAGACATGGTTCAGCTCTAACGCAGCATACAATGTCAATTACCTGTCTCCACAGGATAAAATATTTGAGGCTCAGCGCAATGTGATTCTCGACTTGGCAGAAAAGGGTCCGTGCGTTATCGTCGGACGCTGTGCCGATTACATCCTCGACACCGCCAGTATTCCGGCTCTCAACGTGTTCATTCACGCGAACATGGAGTACCGCAAGGCGCATGTTCTGGAGCGCTACGGCAAGACCAACGTGCCGATTGAAAAGCGTCTGCGTAAGAAGGACAAAGGCCGTAAGACCTACTATCGCTACTATACCGACCGCGAATGGGGTCAGTCCAACTACTATCACATCAGCCTTGACGCCAGCTATCTGGGCGAGCTGACCTGTGTGGACATCATCACCTCTGCCGCTCGCAGAAAGAATGAAAACAAGTAAATACATGCCTGTAAGAGCAGCTGTTTTTATGACAGCTGCTCTTTTTTGTCGTTATCGCTTTTCTCCTTGATTGCAAATTTGCATTGCCACACCGTCCGGCATGATTTCAAAGCCGAACCGTTGATAGAAAGCCGCATTTTTACTTTCTTCCGGCATGATTTCTATGTACAGATACTCTTTATACTTTTCTTTCACCATCTCAACCATGTGTCCGGCGATGCCGCGGCCATGATACCGCGGGTCAACCAGCACATAGTGCATATACGCGGTCATCTCCGAATCATCCAGCACACGCACCAATCCGACAAGCTGTTCTCCGTCCCACGCCGTGATGACCGTTGAAGAGTGCATCAACGCCTTATACAGCCGCTCTGGGTACTCGCCGGACACCCAGCCAACCGACAGAAATAATTTCTGTACTTGTTCCTTCGTGAATTTCTTTTCTTGTGTATATGCAATTTGATTCATGTCTTTTCCTTTCATCTGTAATCGCATTTTTTGCATTGCAGCATGGTGTTCTTGGAATCTTCTTTATAAAACGCGCCCGCCCATTGACAAATACTCTGCAAAATCGGTACAACGGATTGCCCCTTTTCGGTCAGGGAATATTCTACGCGCGGCGGAATTTCATCATATGATTTTCGATAGATAATTTCTGCCGCAATCAGCTCTTTGAGTGTCGCCGCCAGCACAGCATCCGTAATGTTCACCATTTCTTTGCGAATTTCGCTGTACCGCAGCACCTGCTTTGCCGCCAAAACACAGATAATCCGTGATTTCCACTTTCCGCCGAACAGCTCCAATCCATACTCCAACGGACAGCGAATATCTTCTTCTAATTTTTTATGATACATGACAGTCACCCTCTTATCATTGTCCATGCGCAATAAATCAAAAAGAATCCTAAAACGACATTGATGCAGCGATAGTGCTTTTGATACAGCGCTTGCAGTCCGGCTCCCAGTACGGCCCATATCACACTCGCAGCACTTCCTATGCCAACTGCCACGGTGCCAGCAAAAAGCAATCCGCTTGCTGTATGCAAATTGGGGATGAAATACACACTGAGCAAAGTCATGATATAAAAATAAATTTTTACATTGACAAGCTGCAGCAGCATTCCCTCTCGAAAGGTCGGTAGTTTGTCATCGCACGATGTCTCCGGCTTGCTCCGCATCATATGTATCGCCAGCCAAATCATATAGACGCTGCCGGCATATTTCAGGATTTCCAGCACCGCGCCAAATACAGAATTGAGCTCATACAACGCTATCGTGCACAGCAACTGCACCAATGCATATCCCATGCAAATGCCCAGCACCAAGCGCAAACCCTTCTTCCATCCATATCTGCTTGTGGTATTGAGCGCCAGAATATTTCCCGGTCCTGGCGTGAACGAACAAACCAGCATATATCCAAGCAATGTCGCGTTTTGAAAGACAAGCATTCTCTTCCTCCTATTGTTTTATTTACGCTTACACTAGTATAAAAAATAGACTGCAAAAAAACAAGTCACTATGAAATTTATGAGCAGCTTATCAATTGATTAATATCTTTCTTTGCTTTAGTTTGAAGCTTATACTATGTACAAGCTCCACGGAGAGCAGCAAATCTATACACACGGAGGCATGTATTATGCAAGCAAATGTTGTAAAAATCCTCAAGGAAAATATGTGGGATCTGGCCACTTGCGCGAATAATGAACCGAACGTTGTCACTGTAGCATTCAAAGATGTGACCGAAGATGGCAAACTGATTGTTGGCGATGTTTTCCTTGAAACCACCCTGAGCAATCTGAAGGCAAACGATGGAAAAATCGCCATCACGGCATATGACGTCAAGACGCTGGAGGGTTATCAAATCAAGGGCACGGCCGAGTACATCACGGAAGGCGCAATTGTAGATACCTTTAAAAAGATGGTTGAGACGATGTTCAACGGTGCCGCAACGGCAAAGGGCGCACTGGTCATCACACCGAGCAAAATCATCGTCACGACGCCTGGCGCAGATAACAAGAAAGAACTTTAATTCACGTTGCATTTGTTCCAATTTTTCCTATACTAAAACAGAGGCTCCCTCCGGATATTACATCCGGAGGGAGTCTCTGCTATATTGGGAATACAAGGAAAAATCAGAATAATTTAAGAAACATTTTCGCTGTCGTCTGTATCCTCTTTTTCGACAATGACAGACAAGCCTCTGGCAATTGCTCTGCGATCCTGTTTCGGTGCACGAATCGCATCGTCTTCCGGAATATCCGAAGCCAAATGACTCTTGGAGCGGAGCAACGGCTTGATGAGCTTGAATGTCATCAGCACCAACCATAGCGTCGGAATGGTCATCAACAAACCGCCCAAATTGAGCAGTCCCTTGACGGCATCCACGCCGCCGGAAATGACCAGCAAATAAGCGACAATGGAAATCGCAATGCCAA